>Ga0136598_1000387_pt1 | contig 21405 bp, 22 predicted proteins | sample AntRauTorcE11899_FD_104790 | JGI IMG/M metagenome (GOLD analysis project Ga0136598, IMG submission 104790) | Saline lake microbial communities from Rauer Islands, Antarctica - Metagenome Torckler E11 #899 | ecosystem: Environmental > Aquatic > Non-marine Saline and Alkaline > Saline | place... | reverse complement strand
GAGGAAGAAACAGATCGGCTTGCGGCTTACACCGAGGCCCTGGGCGAGCTTCAATCTCTGGTGCCTTCGCTTACAGACGAACTCAAGAAGTTCGAGGAAGCGGCGAAGCTCCAGGAAGCCTTCGCGTCGGCCCTGGCACTCGCCAGCACATACGAAGAGATGCTGGCCGTCTTCACGGCGTTCGGCCAAGCCACGCGAGACCTGGAGATCGGAGACATCTTCAACGGCGCGGCTTCTGGTGGGGGCGGGGCTTCCGCTGCATTGCTGAGACAGTTCGAAGGCTACCGCGAGAACCCGTATAACGATCCTCGCACCGATGCGAACGGCAACCAAGTCGGGCCGAACATCTATCGAGCGGGCTACGGCTCGGACACGGTGACGCTCTCTGACGGCACGATCCGCCAGGTCACGGAAGGGATGCGAGTCTCTGTGGCCGACGCCAACCGCGATCTCATCCGTCGGATCGGGGAGTTCCAGGATACCGTCCGTGGGCAGGTCGGGGGCACTCGCTTCGAGTCCTTTACGGATGAGCAACAGGCGGCCCTGACCTCCATCGCCTACAACTACGGGAGCTTGCCTGACCGGATCGTGGCGGCGGTCCAGTCTGGAACCGTGCCAGAGATCGCCAGCGCCATCCGCAACCTTGGGAGCGACAACGGCGGCGTCAACCGTGATCGCCGGAACCTGGAAGCGGACATCTTCTCTGGTGGCGGCGCGCCGAGCGATCAGGCATACCTGGACGCCGAGCGCGAACGGACGCGGGAGCTTGAGCGTCAAGCGGAACTGCGGGCCGATGAGACACAAGCCACGGCTGATCGGATCGGCAACACCGAGTTCGAGATCACCCAGCAAGAACTGGTCAACCAGGGTCGGGAGCGTGAAGCCGCTATCGAGGCAGCGATCCGTCAAGCGCGTCAAGAGAACTCCGAGATCACGGCCGCCGAGATCGAGCAAATCCGTCGCCTGGAAGGGCAGAAGTTCGATCTGGAGCAACAGGAGAGAAACGCCAACACCGAGCGCGAGCGCGCCCAGGAGATCGAAGCGAACATCAATGAGCTTGTCCAGCAACGGACGGCGCTCCAGTCGCTCCTGGACGAACAACTCGCCAGCGGTGCGGCGGCCTCGGCCATCCAAGAGACACAGACGGCGCTCGTAGGGGTCAACTCCCAACTGTCCGAAGCCATCGAGAACGCTCTGTCCCTGTTGGAGACCTTCGCCCAGACGGACCCAGCGGTCGCGGCCATCGTGGCGCGGATGCGGGAACTCCAGATTTCGTCTCAGGCGGCGGGGCAGTCCACACTCATCACGTTCAAACAGGTGTCGGACGCTTTCGCCAACACCTTCACGAACGCGGTCCTGGGTTTCGCGGAAGCCATCGCCAACGGCGAGAAGGCCACCGTCGCCCTGGGCAACGCCTTCCGCCAGTTTGCCTCGGACTTCCTGTTGCAGATTGCCCAGATGATTACCCAACAGCTTGCCCTCAATGCGGCGAAAGCGATTGGACGGGCGTTTGGGTTTAGTGTTGCCCACCAGGGCGGCGTGATCGGGGCCAGCGGCATAAGCCGGAAGGTCTCGCCTTCCGTGTTCGCGGGGGCCACGCGCTACCACAGTGGCGGCGTAGCAGGGCTCCAGCCTGGGGAGGTCCCCACGATCCTCCAGCGGGGCGAAGAGGTCCTGACACGCGGCGACCCACGGCACATCTTCAACGGCGGCGGCCAGACGGCCGGAGGCACCACGGAGGTCACTCCGAGGATCGTCAACGCCATCGACGGCGCGAGCTTCATGGAAGAGGCGTTGAAGGACAAGCGGGGCCAGGAGACGATCTTGAACTACATCCAGGCCAACCGATCCACGGTTCGCGGCGCTTTGGGGGTTTGATATGGCAGACCAGAACAAAGCATGGGGTTTTCCGATCCAATGGGCCAGGTCCTACGGGGAAGAGATCAGGTTCCGCACGGAGATCATCACCAGTCGGAACGGCAAAGAGCAACGGATCGCCCAGCGGGTTAAGCCGCGCCTTGCCTACGACTTCGAGAGCTTCCTGAATTTCAAGGACTTTCAGAAGGCGGCGCGGCTCCTGGCCGAAAACCAAGGCAGGGAGATCGCGGTCCCCCATCCTCGGCGGCGAGCGGAACTCACGGCCGAAACCGTTCGGGATGTGGCAACCACGCGCGCCGTGAGCTTCACGATAGATGACTCCGGCTCGATGGGCGCCGACGGCAAGATCAACACGATGAAGACGGCCATGAACGCGGTCTTCGATGAACTGAGTCTGGCGCTCACGGACGGCCGCCTCTCGCGCCTCGATCTCCAGGTGTGCGGCTGGGGCGACCTCGCCACGCAACAGACCTATCCGAACGCGAGCCCTGCGGACATCGAACTGGCGCGGACCTACATCAACGGACTGGCGGCGACCAGCGGAGGCACGAACTTCAACGCCGCCGCCCAGCAAGCCGCGACCTTCTTCGACACGACCCTCGCCACCAGCTTTGCTCGGCGATGCTGGTTCTTCGTCACCGACGGCCAGCCAACAGGGGACACCCTGGGCTCGGCGCTTACCACGTCTTCGGACCTTCGGGATCGTAGCAGCGGGGCCTTCAATCTGACCGACGGGACGGATGTGGACATCTACGGGATCAACATCCAGGACGCCTCCACAGGCGCTACGGGCTCCCTGGACAACACGCCGGAGGATGGGGTGCCAGTGGTGGACGCCCTGGACCCAGACGCCTTGCTCTACGCCCTCCTGTCCGGCGTGTTCGGCCAGGTGATCGAGATCGACGGCACCCAGGACTGGATGCAACCGAACACTCCTGTCTTCCTGGAGAACGACACCGCGCGGGAACTGGTCAACATCATCCGCGTCACGGGCAATGTGGTCTACACCGACGGCGCGCTCTTGAACACGTTCGACGCGGGCACCAAGGTCTGCGGCGCGGTCTACGGGACGTTCTCCAACGACTCCTCCTTGCGGGCGGCGACCACTCGTGTCGGCCTGTCGCGCGTGGAGTTCGATGCGAACGTCCTGGGCACCTATCACGAGGACTGGTCTACCGCTCCTGCGGACACCTTGAACGGCCTGGAGCTTCTTCGTATCCCGCACCAGTGGGCCACGGATTTCACCATGACCTTCGAGCGACCGTTCGAGGGGCGCGACATGAACCGAGGCCCCACGGAACGCTATTTCCCCGTGGACTTCACGACACGGATCATGTCCGTCCGGCACGTCATCCGAAACGAGGACCACATGAGCCGAGTCATCGGTCTCTTCTACCGGAGCCGTGGCAAACAGAAACCGTTCTACTGCCCGACCTTCATTGACGAATGGCGGCCTGTCGGCAACCTGCCCAGCGGCTCCCAGACGATGACGATCCCTGGCCGTGAGTTCTACGACCAGTTCAACGGGAGCGCGATGTATCGCTACTTCCAGGTGGTCACGCCAGCCTTCACCTACATCCGTGGGATCACGTCGATGACGGTTGACGGCGCGGGGAACACCCAGATTACTCTCGACTCCATCTGGTCCACGGACATCGACTTTGACGACATCCAGTCGATCTCCTGGGTGGTGAAGTGTCGGTTCGAGACAGACACGCTCTCCCTGGAATGGTTGACAGACGGGGTGGCAGAGACGACTATGAAAATTCGAACCCTGGAGGACGTTGCATGACCTACGAGAACTACGAGAGTAGTCCCGATGAGGGACTCCAGGCTTCCCTTTTCCTGATCCAGTATGGCTCCGAGGATGCCAACTACTTCGCCTACACGGACATAGATGTCCCCGTGACTTTCGACGGTGTGGAATACGCGCCAACAGTCATCGGTCGCGAGAAGATCGAGTCCAGCGGGGGCCTGGATAACAAGACCCTGGAGATCGACATCACGCCGTCGGCCTCTGTGGTCAAGTTCTACCAGAACCGCCAACCATCCCAGGTGGTGACGATCACGATCCGCCAGGGCCATGTGGACGATCCAGCGAACGATTTCGTAGTCGTGTGGACGGGGCGGATCATCGGCATCGAGCAAAAGAGCCGCTATGCGAAGATCAGCGCGGAGCCTGTCGCCACGTCGATGAAGCGGCCAGGTCTCCGTCGGCACTATCAGTATGGGTGCCCCTGGGCGCTCTACTCGGATGACTGTGGGGCCGACCGCGCAGCGGGCTCTGTGGTCGCCGCAGTCTTCACCGTGGGCTTGAACGTGATCGAGTTCACCCCAGGCTGGGAGGGTGCGAAGCCCGCAGGAAAGTTTGCTGGGGGATACATCCAGTGGGCGGACGCGGACGACAACTCCCTCCAGACACGAACGATCCTGAGTGTGCAACTTGGGGCGGGGACCGACGGTCGGGATCGACTGGCGCTTAACGGTTCGACCGACGGCCTGGAAGAACTGACCGTCATGACTCTCTTCGTAGGGTGCAACCACGGCATGAGCGATTGTGCCGGACTGCACGACAACATCCAGAACTTCGGTGGGCAACCTTGGATTCCCCAAGAGAACCCCGTCGGCTTTGTGAATAGGTTCTATTGATATGCCTTGGTGGTGGCTCATTCAACTTGTCGTCGCGGTGGCCCTTGCGGTCATCGCCTATGCTCTTGCGCCGAAGCCTAAGAAGGTGAAGCCCGCAGCTACGAAAGACCTGGACAATCCCACGGCCGACGCGGGACGACCGATCCCCGTGGTCTTCGGCTCGATCAACGTGTCCGGCGTGAACGTCCTGTGGTTCGGTGACAAGCACAAGAGAGAATACGAGGTCAAAGCATGACCGAAAGGCTCACACTCACGGAAGAGACCGACTTCATCCTCACGATGGACGACTGTCGCCGTGCGGGGCATTGCCCCCAGGGGGTCCGCAGATGGTTCGAAGGCATGGGCCTGGACTTCCGCGACTTCTTGAAGAACGGGCGGTCGGCAAAGGCGCTCCTGGACACTGGCGATGGGCTTGCCCTCCAGGTCATAACGAGAGCCCGGGAACACCGGAAAGGGGGCCTCTGATATGGGTAAGGGCGGCGGTTCACCGAAGCAAAGAGTCACCGAATACAACATGAGCATCCACTACGGCATCTGTCAGGGGCCAGTGGATACTCTGTCGCGTATCCGCGTCAATGAGAAGGTGGCTTGGCTCGGCGCACGGCGCTCGAACGGGGACTTTCGGATCGACAACAAAGGGCTCTTCGGGGGCATCAAGAAAGAGGGCGGTGTCCAGGGCCAGGTCTATTGGCGCAAGGGGGACTTCTCCCAGACGCTACCGGAGAAACTGGCCCAGAAGCTCGGACTTACCTCGGCGACCGCGCCTGGGATGCGGGGGATCGCCCACGCCTTCTTCACCGATAACTCCGTGTCATCGCAACCAGGTTTCTACTGGTCCGCGAACCAGCCTTTCATCGCGCCCCTGGACTTCCTGGTCACGCGGATTGCGGACTCCTGGAACCCAGACCAAGCCCTGATCGCGGGCATCCCGAACTTCCCTCTCGCGGCCAGCCTCACGATTGACGACTCCGGCTCGATGGGTGACGACGGCAAGGTCAACACGATGAAGACGGCGGTGAACCTCGCTCTGAATCGTATCCGAGGGGCCATCTCTTTCAACGATCTAAAGATCGACATCCACATCGCGAAGTGGGGGGACAGTGGGGTGGTCTCGGAGCGAACGTATCCGAACGCCACGGCGGCGAACATCAACAGCGCCAAGAGCTTCATCAACGGCTTCAACGCGACCTCTGGGGGCACGGACTTCAATGAGGCGGCCACACGGGCCGATACCTTCATGCGATCCACCCTCGGCAAAGACCTGGGCGCGCGCGTGTGGCTCTTCCTCACAGACGGGCAACCCACAGGGGGCTCTCTGGCGGCGGCAACAGCTACGGCCGCAGACATGTTGAGTCCGTCTTCCGGCGACTTCAACTCGGCGGCGGGCACGGCTGTCGGCGCTTACGGGGTCAACATCCAGGACCTCGACATCAACGCGACGGCGGCCCTGGACAACACGGGGATCGACGGGATTCCTGTGATCGCGCAAGACGATCCCGCAGGTCTTTTGAACGTGATCCAGCGCGCGATCTTCGGCGGTTCGAACCCCGACGTGAACCCTGCCCACATCATCTACGAGTGCCTTACGAACACGAAGTATGGCATGGGCGCCCCGATCAGTCAGATTGACGACACGGCGTTCCGTGCTGCGGCCGAAACCCTCTTCTTCGAAGGCTTCGGTCTCTCGATGATCTGGGTCGAGCAAACCGAGATCGAGAACTTCGTCCAAGAGGTCCTGGACCATATCGAGGCCAACCTCTACGTCGATCCCGCGACGGGCAAGTTCGTCCTCAAGCTCATCCGTAACGACTATGACGAAGCCACCTTGCCTGTCTTCGATGAGAGCAACAGCGTCGTCACGTCCTACTCGCGGCGCTCCCCTGCGGAGATCATTAACGAGATCAACGTCACCTGGACAAACCCAGATAACGAGAAGGAAGAGGTCGTCACGATTCAGGACCTCGGCGGGATCGTCCAGTCCAACGGCCAGATCATCTCGGACAACCGGAACTATTATGGTGTCCGCCGCAAGGACCTGGCCTGGGCCATCGCGCAGCGAGACATCTCGGCGGTAACGGCACGTCTTGCCACGGTGCAGATGGACGTGAACCGTCAAGCGTATAACCTAGCCCCAGGGGCGGTCTTCAAGCTGACCAGCACCGAGCACGGCGCGACCGATGAGGTCATGCGCGTGGTCAAGGTGGACTACGGCAAGCCTGGTGACTCCACAGTCCAGGTCAACGCCACCCAGGACATTTTCAGCTTCGAGCGACCTGTCTACGAAATCCCACCAGATGGGGAGTTCGACGGCGGCGGCCAGGAGCCCGAACTGTTCGACACGACCCTCGCCTTCACCTTGCCGTATTTCCTCACGGGCTACTTCGTGACCGCGACCTCCCTCCAGACAGCGGCGTATCCCGACGTGTGGGTGGGTATCCTCGCCAGCACGACGAACACGGACGCCATCGAAGCCGAGTTCGTGGGGCCTGTGCTCGATCCCGCAGGTAACGTGACCCAGGAGCCCCTGGGCACCCGTAGCGTGGTCTCTCGCGGCTTGATGCCCCAGGAGATGGTGCAAGAGGCCGAGACCATCCTCCCAGGCTTCTCTGACCTTACCGTGGGCTCTGGGCCTACCCAGGGCGGGTTCGGCCTTATCGCGGACCCAGGGACGCCAGAGGAAGAAGCCGAGCTTGTCATGTTCCGCACCTTCGACGGCACGAACTGGACCATCGCGCGGGGCATCCTCGACACGGTGCCGAGGGCATGGCCTTCGGGGACTCGAGTCCACTTCTTCGGGGTGGACACGAGCTTCGTGGACCAGGATGTCAGATCGGCGATGGAGACCCTGACCTACAAGGTCTTGATGCGGACAAGCCTCGGCCAGTTCAATGAGACCAGCGCGCCGGACATCAACTACACCACGAACGAACGGCCGCACCAACCCTCGCGCCCAGCGAACGTAGAGATCGAGGGCGTGGCCTTCGCCGACGTGGACGCTTCTACAGGGGGTGGCGACATCACCGTCACCTGGTCGAACCGGAACCGGATCACAGAGGACTCCCAGGTTATAGCCTGGGACGATCCAGGGATCACGCCGGAGGTCGGCCAGACGGTCAAGATCACGATCCGAGACGCCAGCACGAACTTGGTGGAGACCGAGATCACGGGGATCACGGGGGAGACCTACGACATCCCAAGGGCTTCCTTTGGATCACTCTCTCGTGCTATCGTTATCGTGACCGCAGAAAGGGATGGCTTCGAGTCCTTCCAAGGAATTGAGCAATTCATCACACTAGCAGCGGGCTACGGCTTCGGCTACGGCCTGTCTTATGGAGGATAATTATGCCTGATAGATCACTTCCAGGACTAGGGCTTTCGGGCTATTGGGACCTGGGCTCCGACACCTGGAAACCAGGCATGGACACCAACTTGCGGCTCCTGTCCGCAGTAGCAGGGGCGAGGGTGACTTCGCGCACGGCCGCGCTCCCAGAGTCTCCTGGCGCTCTTTCGATCCAGATCGCGCCTCTTGGGGATGCCCAGGAGAACAAGCTCGCCATCTGGGACGGAGAGTCCGGCGCGGAAGCGTGGGTCTACCTGACCGCGCAACCTGGGTGGCACTTCTATGTCATTGACGAAGGCATCAACATCCAATGGACGGGCCTTACCTGGGTCGAGTTCGCGGGAGCCGGAGGCGGCACCAGCGGCGGTGGAGCAACCAGCGGCCCCCAGATCGTCCTGACCGCAGAGCAATCCGTCGGGCAGCTTATCGACACGACCACGGAGACCGTGGATTTCGACACGGTGACAGAGGACTCTAACTCCCTGTGGAACGCCGTAGACGCCACGATCCGTATGCCCGCAGATGCGGCTGGCCGGACTGTCGTCATCGTCGCCCAGACGAAGCACTCGGCCGACGGCGCGGGCGCACTCGAAACGGTTTTGGAGAGATCGGAAGACAGCGGCTCGACGTGGGATGTGATCGGTTCGTCCGGCACGTCCGAGGACTACTTCGGCATCTCCAGGCTTACGGCTCTCGTGGTCCTCCTGGGCAATGAATGGTATCGCGTCCGGCAAACGACTGTCGCGACGAAAACCACGTCCGGCGACAACCAGACGGCTCTCAGCTTGACCACCATCGGCGACGGCCAGGTCGGGCGGATCATCAAGCGAACGCAAACCGTTCCGTTCTTGAACCCGCAATTCAACGCGGGCGATTTCACAAGCTGGACGAACTCGACGGGCTCCGGCACCCTCAAAATCTACATTCCACCGGACAAGGAAGGGGATCACGTCCTCCATCCCAGCGGCTTCAACTACATGGGCTTGGCCGGATCGTCTGGTGGTCCGTGGTTCATCGAACAAAAGATCACGATCCCCTCCGCGTCGGACACTTTGACGGCACAGTGGGACCAGCACACCCGTTACGTGGACGATCAGATGCGACTGGAGATCGACTGGTTGGACCTCGACGATGGTGTGCTTGGCACCTACGTCGGCCCGTCTTACATCAACTCGGCGACCCAGCTTTGGGAGAGGTTCGGAGATACCGCAGGTTCGATTCCTGCGGGAGCCGTGGCCGCGATGGTCAGGTTCCGCACTGTCGAAATAAGCGGCAGCCAACAGATCAACATCACGAACTTTTCTTGTCAGGCGGGCGTCCTGGGCGTGTCAGGCATGTTGCCAGGGTCGGTCTACGCCTACCTCCCAGAACTGGCGACGAACCAGGACAAGGTACTCACGGTCAACGCTACGGGCGACGGCGTGGAGTGGGGCTTCGTTCCTCTCCGTATCCAGGCGGGCGGGATCGACCAGGCCAAGCCGCAGGGCATCGAGTTCCTGGGCACGGACTTCTCGGCGACCCTTGACGGGGACACCGTGCAGATCGAGTTCCAGGGCAAGGTTGCCGTTGACGGCGCGGGCGGCGAAGTCACCGCAGGGCTTACCAGGCTGACCTTCACAGGGGCGGGCGTGGGCCTGTCGTCACCTATTGCCGGAGAGATCGACATCACGATCCCTGGGCCTGGGGAAGCGGTCCCACCCGCTACCGCGATTGAAGAGATCGACGGCTTCGAGGTTGTGCGCTCGAACCTGGGAGGCTTCGACCGAGGCCGCCCTCTGGTATGGGACGGCCCAGCGAACGCTTTCGTTCCTTTGCCTCCGGACCTGGGGACAATCGCTTATGGGGGCGGGAGTCAAGTTCTTGTCGATCAGGATATGACAGGGCTCTCCGACTTCACGCTCACGGAAGCGGACCACAATCTCTCCAATTTCGATGAGCTTCACTTCTTCCTTTTCCAGACGGACATCCGCGCGGACATCTTCATCTCCAGCGACGGGGGCTCCACAGTCGAGACCGTCAACCGAGCATATTCTGGTGATGGCGGAACTGACGAGGGCACGGAGGGAGACGATGAGTTCTACCTCGGCGGATGGGATGCGGTGGACGCGGGGCAACTTGGTTACGGCGTCATGACGTTTGCTTCGAACCCAGACTCCTACACGTTCTGGAACATGTTCGGTGCAACCTCTGGATCAGGATCGGAACGCAAAGAGTTCTCGCACACCATAGCGAGATCGACCATCAACCATATCCTGGTTGACGGGAGTTCGGGGAACTTCACGGCGGGGCGCTTGATGGTCATCGGCGTCAAGAAGGGAACGCAACCTGTGGACCTGTCGGCGCGCGTCGAGAACGGAGCGGCCTTCACGTCGGACCAGGAACTCTTGTTCCAGGAGACGATGGGCGTTCGGTTCCTTCCAGGGGTTCGAGGCAGGGTCCGCGTCGATCCTGCGGCCAATGCCGATGCCGAGTTCCAGCTTACCTCCGGCGACGGGACGGTGATCGGGACGGCCACGGTGCTCGCCTCAGAGACCGAGGCGGACTTCGTTTTGGTCTCTTCGGGCACTGTCTCGGACGCGGTGAAGGTGCTGGCCCCTGCCATTGTGGATAGCGCGATCCAGAGCGCCTACATCGCTCTTCGGGGGGAGGCGAACCGATGACCACGATTATCGTCAGCGTTCGGAGAGTCGAAGACCTGGAGCCCACGAAAGCGGCGCTCGCGGAGTTCGGCGACATCCAGAACTTCACCACCTTGAAGAAGGTCTTCATCCTCGACATCGGGGATGGGGACGAAGCGATGGCGATGTTGGCTCTCTCTGCCCTCCCAGGGGTGACTGGAGCGATCAACGGCGAGCAAACCATGAAGCCGGAGGCCCTGGAAACCGAGTTAATCTTCGAGGGCAGGGACGCGAAGGAAAAGGCGGGGGCTCTTCGATTGAAGGCCACGATGGACACGGACAAGCCGACGTTCAACAACTGGTGGGAGCAACCCAACTTCTTCAAATGGCGAAAGGATTCAGAACGGCTCGGCCAGGATGTCATGATCGCCATTGTGGACGGGGGTATCCGCACAGGGCACCCAGAGTTCGCCAAGAACCCCTCCAGGATCACTCGTGTTCACAACGCCTACACGACCGACTTCGGGGCGTCGAACCACGGGACCGCCTGTGCGAGTTTTGCCGCTGGAGACACGATTGGGATCGCGCCGCTGGCGGATCTTCTGGACGTGAAAATCTTCAACTCGGCGGGCGATCCAGTATCCGTCACAAAAATCGTAGAAGGGCTCGACGCCCTTATGGCCTGGGTCACAACTCCAGGGAACAACCCAGACGACAAATTCGTCATCGTGAACATCTCTCTGGGCTCTGGCGGCGTAGGGCTCGCCAACAGCTACGGCACGATCATCCAGGAGATGGAAGATATAGGGATGATCCCCATCATTGCTGCGGGGAACGATGGCAGCGATCTCGGCACTACGTTCGATGCTTGGCCCGCCGAAAACTCGGACTACGCCATCGGGGCCATCCAGCTTGACGGTAGGCGCGCCGAGTTCTCCAACTACGGCGGGCGCGTGAAGTTCTACGGGTTCGGATCGAGGGTGGTCGGGGCAGGGTATCCGGGCGCGAACGGCTATGATGTCGTCAACGGCACGAGCTTTGCGGCGCCCTACTTCTGTGGGTGTCTCGCAACATGGTTGTCCGGCAAGTATCGGCCAACGGACGCGGCGGCCATCAAGATTCTCATGACGGACTACGAGGCGTTCTGCCAAGAAGGCATTTTCGGGAACTCGGTCAGAGGTTTCGCGGGGTCGGACACGCTACCTGGCACAGTCATCGGGCGGGCCTCCTACTTCCCTGTGCTCCCTGGCAACGTGATCGTGCCGAACACGTCGATCATCGCGAGCTTCGGGACCGCAGAACAGGGCGTCCTCGCCTGGAAGACCAGGTTGGTTGCCCAGGTGGGCGGCGCTCCTGTGGGATCGGGCGGCATCTTGGCTTCAACTGTCGCGTTCTTCGAAGGCCCGTTCTTTGCGGACGCGGATGAAGGGCCGTGGCTCGATCCTCTCTACGTCCCCACAGGATGGTCCATCGGCAATGACAGGGTGAAGCACGATGGAGGGTCCACCGTGGCGAACAAATTCGTGGTCAGCAAATCCGACCTCATCGCGAAAGAGTATTGGGAGGTCCAGGCCAAAAGCGCGACCACCGGACTTTCTGTTGGCGTGACGCTGGCCTCGAACCTGGCGAACTACGACGAAGCGACGACGGGCATCGGGGACGCTGGGTTCGAATGGTTCGCAGATGGGTCTCTGACCGTGGACGGCGTGGCCCAGACGGCGATCTCCACCTACGCGGACGGCGACATCCTCATGCTTTCCTACGACGTTTCCACCGGAGACTTCTGGGTCGGGAAGAATGGAGTCTGGGAGGACGATCCAGAGGTCGATCCGGCCACAGGCTCGATGACTTCGGGGGCTTCGAGGGCCGCTATCGGCATGGCTGACGATGGGTGTCGAGCCCAGATGCTCGGTGCGGGCAGGTTCCATGCCTATAACGACACGACCGATTACACAGGGTTTGACATCGGGTCTGGCATCGGAGCCGAAACTCAGTGGGTCTTGGACACCGCGACCTTTAACTATGCAGGGCACGTTTACGCGGAAGGCGACACCAGGCTCACGAACGCAACTGGAGGGACCGACTACAGAGTGTTTGTTCCTACAATTCGGTCGATGCCAGACAGCTATGCTGGCAAGATTTATTGGGAGTTCCACTGTAACACGCTGGGAGGATCGTCCTACAACGGCTATCATTCTGTGTTGTCCGCCGAAGCGAGGACGGCACGGCTCGCGAACATGGGGGCTGAATCGAAGAACCCCATCGGGCTCGGCTCTTTGGCTCGAAGGGGGAACGGAACTTTGTGGGACGGTAACTCAGGTTTTGGTTCCGGCACACGAGATGTCCTTGGACTCGCCAACTTCGGAGCCAATGACGTTTTGATGATGTGCTTCGACCCATCGACCGCAGAGATATGGACAGGCGTCAACGGAGTCTGGGACGACGATCCAGATACCGATGGGCCGACCTACACGGGGCCTGTGGCCTCGGCCGAGTTCTACATCTGTTTGCAAGGCCGCGATGCCGACCAGGGGGGTCGCCTGGTTTCCCTGTCAAACGAGATGACATACACCCTGCCAACGGGGGCCACCCCCCTCGGCTTGATTTAAGAAGAGGACCACAACATGACCGACTATCTTCTCACAAACGATCCCTTCGACCTGGGGGGCACCTTCGATGACACGGCGGGCAAGTTCGACGCGGACTTCGCCGATCACGCGATCTTCCTGTACGACAACGTGGCGCACGGCGTCAAGCTCCCTGAGACTAATTCCATCTGGATCAGCTTCGATTGCTGGATCGGGGACACTGGCGCGGACGAAGACGGCTACATGTGGCGGTGCTACTCCCAGGACAACGCGCTCCTGGGCTACTTCGATATTGTGAACGGCGCCTACGATTGGGTCGCAACAACGGGAGAGACCCCGCAATCCCTCTCTGTCGGCATCCCGAAGAACCAGGTGGTCCGCATAGACATCAATTTCGTGACGAACATCGCGGCCAACCCGAACGACCACCAGAGCACAGTCTACTTGAACGGCGCTATCGCCGTGCAGACTTCGGTCAATGGCGGTGGGGGCGGCGCACCCTCGCGGTTCGAGTTCGGGGGGAGTGACGCCTTCCAGGTGCCCGATGAAGGGTATTGGATTTCGAACGTCCGTGTCACCGATGACAACCCCATCGGGACCAAGTTCAAGGTCATGGGACCTACCGGAGCCGGAAACTATTCGGACTTCATCGGCGGGTATGTCCAGCTTGGCGACTTCCTGGCGACCACGGTCGCGTATGCCACGGCAGGAGGCGACCGCGTGTCGTGCTCGATCACCCCAGGCACGGAACCTCCAGGCACGTTGACGAAGGTCGCTCTGTCCGCGACGACACGATCCAGCGGAGCGGGGGCGAACCCCTCCCAGATCGGCTTGTTCGCACGGATCGGGGGCACGGACTACGACGGCGCACTGGAGACCCCAGAAGCCGCGATCTTGCCCTTGGTAGAGACATACCTCACAAATCCTGATACTTTGGCCGAATGGGCCTGGAGTGACCTGGCCGGAGTCGAAGTGGGTCTCCGTGCCGTAACATAACTGGAGACTGCGATGAACACGGAGCTATTCATCGGCGCGGCAAAGCGCCTGGACGACATCGACATCCCACGGATCGGATCGCGGATCGGTGTAGGCGAGGACGAAATCCACGCCTTCATGGAAGTGGAGGCCGGAAGCTCCGGCTTCGACTCCAAGAACCGCCCCAAGATGCTTTTCGAGCCTCACATCTTCTACCGGAACCTCTCTGGTCAGGAGCGCCTGGACGCCATCGAAGCGGGCCTCGCCTACCGTCGCTGGGGGGAAGAAGCGTATCCCTCTGACTCCTACCCACGGCTCGTAGAGGCCATCGAGATCAATGAGGACGCGGCGCTCATGGCGGCCTCCTGGGGCCTGGGTCAAATCCTCGGCACGAACTACAGGTCCGCAGGATACAACACGATCCAGGGCATGATCCGGTCGTTCATGGACGACGAAGAGAACCACTTGAACGCGATGGTCAGCTTCATCATTGCCAACGGCATTGACGACGACATCCGCGAGCACCGCTGGGAGACTGTGGCCCGCGTCTACAACGGCCCAGCCTACGCGAAGCACGGCTACCACACACGGCTTGCCGCAGCTTACCGGAAGTGGGCACGGATCGCGGACACGCCCTGGGAAGGGGCTCCCGATCCCGTGGACCAGGCTCTCGACTATCCCACGGTGCGGATGGGCTCGAAAGGCTGGGTGGTCGAACATCTCCAGGAAGAACTCAAGCGCCTGGGCTATCACCTTGGGGGGATCGACGGGAACTTCGGGACCGCAACGCGCGCCTCGATCCTGGCCTTCCAGGCCGATCACGATTTGAAGACAGACGGCATTGCCGGACCTCGGACCTGGGATGTCATGGAGAACTCGGCTCGGCCGAAACCTGTCGGCGAGAGTCGGGCAACCGCGACCACCGCGACTCTTCGCGAGAAGGGTTCCCAGACTGTGGTGGATGCTGATCGAGGCGGCATCGGTGCGGGCATCGTGGCGGGCACAGGGGCTCTCGCGGGGACCGACGTGTTGCTCGACCAGGCAGAACGCGCCGAGGGTATCCTGGGCCGCGTCCAGGGCGTCCTGGGCAGCTTCGGGGGCATGATGGATACCATGTGGCCTCTGATCTTCATTGGCGGCGGTGTCGCGGCTCTCTGGTATTTCCAGAAGGTGAAGAAGGATCGCGTCGAGGACCACAAGTCCGGCGCGAACATGAGCCGATGATCGCGGCGCTCGCCTTCCTCCGATCCCCGGTCACAAAGTATGTGGCCCTGGCCCTTGCCGTCATGGCAGGGGTCGCATGGATTCAGAAGGGCGCGGCGGACAAGGCCACGATGGTTGCCGAGGCGCAATGCCAGGAGACCTTCACCGAGCGCGTGGCGGTAGAGGTCACACGGCAAGCCCAGGTGGCCGAAACAGTTTTGGAAGAAGCACGGGAACGCGCGGTGCTATCAGAGAATGAGGTCGCGGAGCTACAGGAGAGAGCCGATGAACTACTGTCACAACTCAGGGAGCAAGGGGCGAGCGGGACTTGTCCTCTCGATGCTGATACTGTTAGGCGGTTGCGCGACATTAACTGACCCTGGCCCTGTCGCGGTAGCCCCCAATCTCCCCGATCTACCGGATCGAATGGTTCGAGGATGCTACGATCCTGGGGTGGACCAGGACGCCATTGTCGCGTTGACCGAAAACCGTATCGCATTGGCAACATGCCGCAGATTGCAAAGGGACACGGTTGCTGTGTATAACGGTTTGAAACGTGACCTAAGCGGGCAACCACAGTAAGGACCACTGGCATGGATTTCGGAACGCTACCACAGTTAATAACCGGATTTACGGCGCTCGTTATTGCGTTCGGCTCCGGCCTGAGATGGATGATCTCGTGGTCAGACAAGAGGTTGACCGCAGTCCAGACTCAACTGGAGAAGCAATACTCCGAACGGTTCGCTATGCTGGAAGAGCGAGTGAACAACCAGGAACGCGAAATTCAACAGAACCGAGAGGACCTTGCACGGTACCTCCGGCACGTCGGAAAACTAGAAGGGCTCCTGTCCGCTAATGGTATCGAGCCCCCGCCAATGGAGGTTGGCAGATATGGGTCTAGATGATCGCGAATCGGTGACGATGAAAAAGCTCGTAAACCTCATACTGATTTTCGCCTTTCTGGGGTTTGGCACATCCGTCGCCATGCTGACAAACCAATACATCTCATTCAATAAGCAAGGTATCGAGGCGCGGTGGTTCCCGCCGACCACGGACTGGACTTTCAGGAATTGGGATCAAGACGAAGCCGGACACTGGACGGCCGAGGTCTACTACCTCAAGCATCGCTCCGAGTGCATCTTCGTCTCTGACCAAATTCTCATGGCGACATACGTCAACCCTGTAGGGGACATCGGAGAGTCCGGCATCTTCTTCGTAGGCGATGAGACAAAGGGCAACACCAGGCCCACGGGATGGCAGCGCATTGACGACCGCGTGGGGTTCTCCAACGGCAACATAAGCCCAGGGGCGATCCTCCGAGGCACCGTGCTCCACCAGTGTCACGAGGGGCTTCCCACGGTCTCAGGCTTCACCCAGGTAGTGGTCGGCCAGGACATGCCCTGGCCGGACTTCGTGCAAGATTGGCATGACGCGGGCATGGTAGGGCTCGCCTCGGACTACCGTTGACGCTCGTGCGATAGCTCCGCGTGGAAGGCCCTGACGTTCCGTTTCAGGTCTTCCAGCGAGCCATTGTTATCCAGGATCACATCGGTCATCGACGGATCGAGATCGGTGCTTCCGACCTCGCGCGGTAGGTGCTCGGAGCGATCTACCCAGACGACCTTGTGGAAGATTCCCTGGCGGCGGCACTCGGCAAGCTCATCGGCCCGCCTCATCCCGACATACATATCGGAGCCGCGCTCGATCATGGTCCTGGCCGTTTTCGCCTTGTCCGGCGTGTTGTAGGCCGAGATCATCTGCATCCACAGGACGCGGTGGTTCACGCGGTCCTCGAACATCTCGTGGATGCTCCCGTAGACGGCGCACCCCCAATTCGGCCAGATCGTCTCCTGGGCACAGAACCACGAGGACGATGAGAACTTGTAGTCGTATTCTTCCTGGAGGATCGTCCCCACGGTGTCCTTGCCGTGGCGAGCGTCCCCCAGGATCAAGAGCTTGTGTCTCATGTGGGCGTCTCCAGCTTAGACAGAAGCTCGCCTTGCTCCCGCTTGGACAGGTCGGTCAGGCCCACCAGGTACTTGAGGAAGTTCGGGGCGGTCCCTTGCTCGGCCTTCGCGATCAGGGCGTGGAGGACTTCCATCTCCTGGCGCGAGAACCTTTGGGCGCACAGGGTATAGTCCTCGAAGGCTTCCCACACGTCCGGCACCCAGGCCCGCACGATGTCACAGATGGCGTCGGCGTAGACCCTGATCTCCATCTGGGCGTGAGGGTCGGCCCGCAGCGATAGGAAGTGCAGGAGGTTGTGGAGATCGACCTTCCAATACCATTGAGTGTAGACGTTGACGGGCAGGTTGATCCGCGCCAGTTCACGCGCGAGCCCGTAGCCCTCATCGTCGGTCATCTCTTCGTAGCTGTCATAGGCGCGGTTGGAGTCGGCGATCAGGATCGCACGGATTTCCTCGGCCGAGAGATCATCGACACCTTCCTCACGGCCTTGCATGTTCACGGTGGACTGTTTCGCGATGTTGCCCACGGCGGGGATGTAGAACTCCCGATCCAGGATCGAGTAGCGCGCGGAGTATTCGTTCACGTTCGCGGTGCGATGCCGAATCCACTGGCGCGCGACGAAGACGGGCAGCTTCACATGGAGCTTGATCTCGCACATCTCGAAGGGCGTGGTGTGCCGACGCCGCAGGAGATAGCGGAGTAGCCCGCGATCCTCGCTCACGGCCTTGGTTCCCTTGCCGTAGGAGACACGCGCGGCCTGGACGATGGCGGCCTGGTCCCCCATGTAGTCGATCAGGCGCACGAAGCCGTGGTCCAGAATCGGTGTGGCTTCCCCCAGGATGGCGTCCATAGCTTTGACGGATGGGCGTTCGAGCTTTTCGGGTTGTTGCATATCAATATCCTCCTGTGCATCGCGGGCAGTCCGCAAACTCTGTTTCTTCTTCATAGCGGGCCAAGATTTTCTCGGACTTGACCCCTTTGTCGGTCATGGTCAGGTGCTCGAAGTAGACGGGCTTCTTGACTCTGACCTCTTTCAACGGGGCTCCGCAGCTTTGGCAGTTCATAGCAGGTCCTCGATTGAAGGGTGGTAGATGTCGGTCGGCTCGGCGTTCGGCCGGAACCACGGGTTCGGGTTCACGCGACTCGACTCGAAGAGATACCAGACGGCGTTGTCGTATCCCTTCTTGCCGTTGCCCTGCCACGACACGCGCCCCACCGAAACGGTTTTGTGGCAGTAGGGGACCAGGTCCTCGAAGTAGCGGTTGTGCATGAAGTCCGAGGGCAGCAGGAGCCACGTCGGCTTGAGCGCCATCAAGTGTCGGATGATCTGGACTGTGGGGGAGCCTCGCTCGGCACCCTCCAGCTTGTTAGGCGGGAGAGGCCACGGCGGGTTCGAGACGATCACGTCACAGCCCAGGAGATCGGTGCCCGTCACCATGTCCACGTCACACGTCATGTTGGCGCGCGGGAGCATGTCGTCCAGGGGCTCCATGTCCGAAATCCAGGAGCATACCCACCCACGGGACTCCAGAGCTTTCACGATAGCTCCGTCCCCGCACATGGGCTCGGCGAACGTCTCATAGGCCAGGAGTTCGGGCAAGAGCTTCCAGATCGGTTCTTCCGGCGTGGCGTAGAAGTCCCGTTCCTTGCGCTCGAACTTTCCGGCCTCTCGTTTCGTCATGTCATGTTCTCCAGAAGGTCAGGCCGCGCTTCACCCACAGAAGGGCTCCCAGGCCGCCCAGGAGCAACAGGAACGGCGCGGGGATAGGCACAGGCGGTATGTGGGTGGGTGGCGGTGTGGGCGTCCCTGTGGGCGTCCACGGGTCGTATGGGTCCAGGGGGTCGGTCCACGGCGTCAAGGGCGTCCCTGGTGGCAACCACGGATCGCCTGGGGTGGTCGTGAAGATGACGGGCGTGTAGATCGGCGGCGAGTAAAACGGCACCGCCGAGTAGACCGGAACGCGCTGGCCGTGGCGGATGATCGACCAGTTCTGGCAGTCGTCCAGCTTGACCACGGTGTAGCCGTCCATCCGCCATCCCTCGCCGTAGGTCGGATAGTGGAGAGCCGCGACTGTGGTGGTCCGGTAAGCCACGGGAGCGCCGTCCTTGAAGTAGGACATCACCGAGAACACGTCGCCGTCCTCAATAACGATCCGCTGGGGGCCTGGGCGGGCCTCCATAGCGGCCTGGAGATCGGATCGCTCCTGGTCAGTCAGAGTCGTCTGAAACCATTCGAGATCGCAGCGACCGTCGCAAGCATTAGGGCCAGCGCCGGACCAGGTGGTCACGACGGCGGCGTGTGCCGGAGCACAGGCGAGTAGAGACAAGGCGAGTATCAGATAGCGTGTCACAGCAAATCCTCTTCTTCATCATCGTCTTCGATTGTAAGGCCAGGAACAACCTCGCTCCACTCTTTGCCGTATTCCGGCGCGAGAGCCCCCAGGACAGCTTCCCAGGGGGTATCCTTGATGACGACCTTGTAGCCCCCGTAGGCGCTCTTGTGGGAGGCTTGCCACTGGCCCCGGGTCGTCGGGGCCAGGGACAGGTGACGGAGGGTTTCCGCTTCCGCCATCAAGTCGATGAGGTCGCCAAGGGCGAGCGGGAACGTCTTCGGATCGGTAAGCGGAAACCCCATGTCAAATCATCCCCAAAGCGTGGCGGTAGAGATCGAGGATGGACTCGAACTCGGCTAGGTCATCGGCGTTCGCTTTCCGCTCGGAGACGATCTTGCGTATCGCCTTGGTGTCGAAGCCCGCGCCCTTTGCCTCGGCGTAGACTTCCTTCTTGTCCTCGGCCAGCGCCTTCTGATCGACCTCGATCCGCTCGACACGTTCCACGAAGGACCGCAGACGGCTCGCGGCGGCGTTACCGGAATTGCTCCCTTCATCGCTGGAGAGATCGCCGCCTCCGATCAGGTCCTCTTCACCGCTCATAGCAAGTCCTCCTCGTCTTCATCGGCATCCTCATCTGGAGCCTCTTCGGTTTGGTCCTCCGGCTTGCCGCCGTAAACCAAGGTATCCCACTCATCCATGCCCCAGGACAGGCCATACTCTTCCAGGAGCGCGTCCATTTCCTTGAGCGCGCGCATGGCGACCCCGCGTGTCCGTTCCACTTCGTCGCGTTCCATCGCGGCCAGGTGAAGCAAGGTCTCCACTCCCAGGCGCTCCAGGGGCGCACAGGCGCGCCCAGAGATGCCCAGGTCACGGAGAGTCGGCGTCACCCCTGGCGGGGTCTTGGCGCTCTTCTCCGGTGCCTTGGGGGGCTTCGCGGGGATGTCGGTCGGCTTGGTCTTGAGCGACGGGACATCGACCTCGAACTGCATCGCGATCCACGCGGCGAGGTTCGGGAAGGTGGTCTCGTGGTTCAAGTCGAAGACCTGGCCGTCGGGGAACAAGAAGACATCGCCGTGGGCGTTCTCGGTGACATCAGTGTAGCCTGGGCCACACGCCACGCACTTGTCGTCCTCGAAGGCCCAGGCGACCACGGGGGTTGCCTTGCACCAGTTCGAGAGCACCGTGAAGTCCTGGTCCTCCGGCGTGTGCTGGGGCTCCACGAGAAGGACGTAAATGCCTGGGTTGGCGGGGATCACATGTTTCAAAACGACTTCCCCCCGTGCTTGAAGCCGCGTGTCCGGTTCATCGCCATCTTGGCCGAGATCGCGTCCTCCAGCGGGAGGCCCTCATACTCGGCGAAGTCGGCGATGCGGATCATGCAGTCGGCGAGTTCTTCGACCAGTTCGGAGAACCCTGGAATCTTCGTGGACTCCTTGAGCGATCCGTCTTCGTTCGGCTTGCGAAGGGCCTCCATCGCCTCGGACAGTTCCGAGTGCATGAGGCAGATCATCTCGCCGAGGTTGCGGTCGCCGTCGGAATACCATCCGTTGCGAGCCGAGTCTTGGTGTGCCGTCCGGCACAGGTCCTTGATGTGCATGTTCTTCTCCTATTCATTTTTGGCGGGGAACTTCTTACCTGCCAACCAGTATTTCAACCGGATGGCAGGGTCGTATCGTGGGGGGAGCGCCGCGAGAGCGATGATGGCGAAGCCCGCGACCCACTCCATTTATTGCCTGCGGTGTCAAACGCTTTGATAAACAGCGCGGCGGCTTGCGGCACGATTGCATTGCCATACCCACGCAGGCGCATCACGCGGCGGGCTTCTTTGGTGCTTTGCGCAAGCGGGCTGTGAG
>Ga0136598_1000374_pt1 | contig 21811 bp, 14 predicted proteins | sample AntRauTorcE11899_FD_104790 | JGI IMG/M metagenome (GOLD analysis project Ga0136598, IMG submission 104790) | Saline lake microbial communities from Rauer Islands, Antarctica - Metagenome Torckler E11 #899 | ecosystem: Environmental > Aquatic > Non-marine Saline and Alkaline > Saline | place... | reverse complement strand
CCTTACGAACATCCCCCTCAGTCCCCCTTTGATAAGGGGGAGTTTAAGTCTCCCCTAACAAGGGGAGATACAGAGGGGTGTTAATGATCCTCAAACAAAACAAGTAATTTCAAATTCTCGGGCCATACAAACATCCCCCTCAGTCCCCCTTTGATAAGGGGGAGTTTAAGTCTCCCCTAACAAGGGGAGATACAGAGGGGTGTTAATGATCCTTAAACAAAACAAATAATTTCAAATTCTCGGGCCATACAAACATCCCCCTCAGTCCCCTTTTGATAAGGGGGAGTTGTACTGTTAACATTTTGATGTAGACTGTACGTTATCAGGTTATTCAAATTTGATAGGTATCAAATCATGCCCTAATATCTACACTATACCGTCATTATTTCCTGCTCTTTTTTCTCGAGCAGCTGATCAACTTTTGCGATATAAGTGTCGGTGTGTTTTTGAATCTTTTCTTCAGCTTCGAACCGGCTGTCTTCCGGTAGAGATTCACTGTCGACGGTTTTTTTAATCTCGTCGTTAGAGTCTCTTCGGGTATTACGGATACTGATTCGGGCTTTCTCTCCAACTTCTTTCGCGTGTTTCGCTAACTCTTTGCGCCGTTCTTCAGAAAGAATAGGCAGTGGAATTCGAATGATGCTTCCGTCATTACTTGGATTAAGTCCCAGTCCGGCGGACATTATAGCCTTTTCTACATCTTCAAGTACAGACTTATCATACGGTTGAACGGTGAGAAGGCGGGCTTCAGGTGCGCTAATATTAGCCAGTTGATTCAGCGGTGTTTGAGAGCCGAAATAGTTCACCTTTATATTGTCAAGCAGTGCAGGACTGGCTTTTCCCGCCCGAATATGGGAGAATTCTTTTTTTGCGAAAGCAACAGCTTCATTCATGCTTTCCTTTGCAGTGTCAATAACGAGTTTCAGATCTTCAGGTATCATATCGCCCTTTTTAAAAGATTATATACTGGGGTGGTAACAGAGTTTATAAATTTACGAATTCTCAGGCTCATCCCAAACAACTGTAGTGCCTACAGATTCTTCCGTACAGACCACTTTTTTGAAGTTTTCAGGCACGTTCATGTCGAAAACAATAATAGGGGTTTTGTTTTCACGGCAGAGCGTAAAGGCGGTGAGGTCCATAACATCAAGCCGCATATCGAGAACTTTATCTCCGGAAATAATATCGAATTTTTTGGCGTCGGGATTTTTTTCAGGGTCTGAATCGTAAATACCGTCAACCCGTGTTCCTTTCAAAATCACGTCCGACTCAATTTCAATAGCGCGAAGTGCTGCGGCAGTGTCCGTCGTGAAATATGGATTACCGGTTCCTGCCCCAAATAAGATCACACGGCCTTTTTCGAGGTGACGAATGGCCCGGCGCCGGATGTACGGTTCAGCGATCTCTTCCATTCTGATAGCGCTCATAAGCCGTGTATGGACGCCTTTTCGTTCGAGGGCGTCCTGCAAGGCCATACTGTTTATCATGGTTGCAAGCATGCCCATATAGTCTCCCTGAACGCGATCCATACCCTCGGTGGCTCCTTTTACGCCACGGAAGATGTTACCGCCACCGATAACAACAGAGATCTCAACTCCTTCTTCATGCACCGATTTAATTTCGTTGGCATACAGGGTCAGAATGTCTCCGTCAATCCCGTGTCCCTGCGCGCCGAGGAGAGCCTCACCGCTTAGTTTAAGTAGTATACGCTTATATTGATTTGCCACGGTTTAATCGATTTAGAAAGTTAGGATCAAAAAAAAGGCCGCCAAAATTGGCAGCCTTAAAATAGCGAAGTGAATTAAGATTCACCAAGTTGAAGTCGGTGAAACGACTTAACCAGCGGAGCATCATTTTGCTCCAGGTACTCTTTCACAGAGATACCGTTGTCTTTAACGTATTTCTGCTCCAGCAAGACACGCTCTTCGTAAAATCGGCGAAGTTTTCCTTTAGAGGCTTTCTCAGCAATCTCCTCAGGTTTTCCTTCGTTGATGAGCTGTTCTTTGGCAATTTCAAGCTCTTTTTCTACAACGGTTGCGTCTACATTGTCGCGAACGACAGCCAGTGGATTCATAGCGGCAATTTGCATCGCTACGTTTTTGCCAATCTGATCGTCTTCAACGGGTCCTTCAAACTCCACAAGCACGCCAAGCTGATTTCCGGGGTGGATGTAATCAATAAGTCCGCCGTCTGTTTTCACAAACACTACTTTATTGATCTCAATCTTCTCACCAATCTTTCCAACCATCGCTTCCAGGTGTTTTTCGATGATTATTCCATCAACTTCTTCCTGAAGAAGGTCAGCGGCGGTTGCTATTTCATTTTCAAAAGCAACATCAAGAAACTTTTCAGCCTGCTTTTGGAAATCTTCGTTTCGCGCTACGAAATCCGTCTCACAGTTTATTTCAATCATAACGGCTTTGGTGGCATCATCGCTGATGCGGGAAAGGACCAGTCCCTGATCTGCTTCACGATCAGCACGTTTTTCAGATACTTTTTGTCCTTTCTTGCGCAGAAATTCAATGGCTTTATCCATATCTCCGCCACTTTCCTTCAGGGCTTTTTTACAGTCCATCATTCCTGCGCCGGTTTTATCGCGCAGCAGCTTTACATCTTTTGCACTAATACTCATGGTTGTAAATCTTAATTCTGTTGGAGTTATTTAGATTCTTTTTCGTCTGTATCCTCATCATCATCATCAGACTCAGCTTCTTCAGTTTTCGCACTATCCTTCTTCTCATCTGTTTTCTTTTTGTCAGTGCTATCGCTTTCGGCATCTTTTTCAGATGTCTCTTTCTTCTCTTCAGTTTTTGAGTCAGAAGCTTTTGTGTCATCTTTCTCTTTAGTTTCAGAGTCAGAATCTTTTGCCTCTTTTTTCTCTTTAGTTTTTGAGTCAGAATCTTTCGTGTCATCCTTCTCTTCAGCTTTAGAATCCGAATCTTTTGCCTCTTTTTTCTCTTTAGCTTCAGAGTCAGAATCTGCTGCATCGTCTTTATCATCCGCTTTAGATTCAGATTCTGTTGCGTCATCTTTCTCTTTAGTTTTAGAGTCAGAATCTGATTCGTCGTCGCTATCATCCTTTCGGCGACGTCGTTTCCGACGTTTGGTAGGAGTAGCCGCATCTTTCACAGATACATCCTTATCGTCATCATCATCACTACCTTTAGATTCTGAACGTGCTTCCTGGGCTGCTTCTTCCATCAGCTCTTCTTCTTTCAGAGCTTCGCGCTCAGCATTTCCTTCAATGATAGCATCAGCTACCTGTCCGGTAACAAGCTGGATGGTTCGTGCTGAATCATCATTAGCCGGGATGATGTGATCCGGTGTATCAGGATCACTGTTTGTGTCGATCATTGCCACAATCGGAATGTTCAGCTTCACAGCTTCATTCATGGCGATGTTCTCTTTCGTCGTATCAATGACGAAAATAGCACCTGGTAGCCGGTTCATATTGGCAATACCGCCAAGTGTTTGTTCCAATTTATCCTGCTCACGTTCAAGCATCAGGCCTTCTTTTTTGGTGAGCTCTTCAAACGTACCGTCTGTTTTCATCTGCTCAATCTCTTCCATACGTGAGATACTTTTGCGGACAGTACTAAAGTTTGTAAGCATTCCACCCAGCCATCTGTGGGTGATGAATGGCATACCGCAACGGATCGCTTCAGTTTTTACAATTTCCTGAGCCTGTTTTTTGGTTCCGACAAAAAGAATCGTTTTGCCGGCTCTTGCCAATTTTGTTACCTCGTCGAGGGCTTCCTGCAGGTATTTGTGAGATTTTTTGAGATCAATGATGTGGATGCCATTTCTTGGCATAAAGATGAATTCTTTCATCTTTGGGTTCCAACGGCGGGTCAGGTGACCAAAGTGGGCGCCTGATTTCAATAGTTCTTGTACGGATGCTGCTTTAGGCATTATATATGTGTATTTATTTTGAGTTAATCCTCTACGCAGGTCATTCCCAATGCGCTAATCCCGGGTTGAACGTTTCAGAGCCGGAACACTCGGCGAAGGGTCGCTGCGTATGTGTTTTTCAATGAGTCCACCTAATTAAAGGGGATTTAGGGGGATGTTAAACTGAGTTATTAAACGTATTGTAACGCCCCTCTATGTCTCCCCTTGATAGGGGAGAGGGTAATTTTATCGTTTACTGAACTGGAATTTCTTCCGTGCTTTTGGCTGGCCATACTTCTTGCGCTCAACCATTCGGTCGTCTCTTGTAAGCAGCCCAACATCTTTCAGTTTGGAATGAACGTCTTCGTTATGATCATCTAATGCCCGTGCGACTGCAAGAGAAATAGCACCGGCTTGTCCTGTGACACCGCCACCGCGAACCGTCACTTTAAAGTCGTACTTACCTTCAAGCTCAGTGACATCGAGCGGCATTTTGGCCACATTGATACGTGCCTGAGTACTCAGGTATTCATCTAAGGGCATGCCGTTTACAATAAATTTACCCGTTCCCGGCTTAACATATAAGCGGGCGGTAGAAGTCTTTCGTCGTCCTATATAATTATCTTTTGGCATATAAACTGTTATTAGTCGATCTCTATTTTTTCAGGTTTTTGAGCAGTCAGGTTGTGAACCGGTCCGGCAAAAATCCGAATGTTTTTCATAAGCTTTCGTCCCAGCTTATTTTTTGGGAGCATTCCTTTCACAGCAATCTGAACCAGTGATGTTGGATCTTTCTCCATCATCTCGGCAGCACTTGTGAAAATTTCACCGCCCGGATACCCGGTGTGGCGAAAATATTGTTTGTCGGTCATTTTTTTTCCGCTGAGCGCCACTTTTTCTGCGTTGATGACCACCACGTTATCACCCACATCCATGTGTGGAGTAAACTCGGGCTTGGTCTTACCGCGAAGGATAGCAGCGATCTGGCTGCTCATCCGACCTAAGGGCTGGTCTTCAGCGTCAATAAGAACCCATTTTTTTTCAATGGTGTCCGGTGTAGCCGTAAATGTTTTGTTACTAATCGTATTCACGTGATTCTCTTTTTGTATTGCAAAATTGACAAGTCTGAAAAAATAAGGGTTATTATTTTTGTATGCAACAGTTTTGGCATAAAACCTTTTCGTTTGGGGCAAGATGGGTTGTGAAAGAGAAATGGTATTTCTGTTGTCGTTCATGAGCGCGGATGCAGCCCTCAGGTACAGAGTATCTGATGATTTAAGTTATAGTTCTGAGAAATACCATTTCTGGTGAAGCTGAAAAGTTGCCAAACATAAGATCCGCAATGTCTTAGACAGACATTGCGGATCTTATGTTCGAGTTCGAAAAAAGACCTCCAAGGTTTTTGTCCCGAGGAGATCGCTTTGCGAAAAACCTTGGAGGTCTGACGATCAGAGTCTGCGTAAACTGTTCACCCGAGGTCCTATGGCAGTAAACCGGGCAATAAAGTTGCCGCTGTATAAAGCGGAGGCATCAAATATGGTTTCGTGCCGGCCGGCTTGAACGTCTCCTTTCACCAACACAGCCACGCGCCGGCCAAGCATGTTGTAAACCGCAATGTGAAGGAGTTGCCGGGCATGGTCAATAATTTTTGGAAAGATTATTTCTGGCCCTGTCTGAACTGAAACTGCCCGCATGATGATGTGACAGGAGGTGTGAGAAATGGTAATTTATTGCCGCCAATGAACGCAGATGCAGCCCGTAGGTACAGAGTCTCTGATGATTTAAGTTACAGTTCTGAGAAATACCATTTCTGGTGAAGCTGAACTGTTACCGCTGAGATAAAGACTTTTAAATCAGTTGCAGCGTTAGTACATTTATGTTGTAACATCAATTTATGAATCACTATGGCATCAACAAAGGATAAAAAGACGGTTTGGTTTGGGATGAAGCTGACTCCTGACCAGAAAGAAAAAATACGCATGCTGGCCGCTGAAAAGGGCGTCACTCAAAAGCAGGTTATATTGGATCTTCTGAATAAGGAGATGGAGCAAAGAACCATCCATTCGAAACCCGGTTCCTTTCTGGATTTGAATCGTGACCTGTATGGTTCAGCTGAGGGTCCTGAAGATGGATCAACAAATCCGGATCACATGAAAGGGTATGGTACATGATGATCCTGGTTGATACAGGCCCCTTGTATGCTTTTTTTAACAAACGGGATCAATGGAATTGGTGGGTTGGTAAAACGCTTGGCGAATACGAACCACCGCTTTATACCTGTGAAAGCGTGATTTCAGAAACGATTTTTCTTCTTCAGCGCTCTTCTTTGGAAATCAGGGGGCTCATGGAACTGATTGCACGCGGACATTTGGTCGTGCAACCGGCTTTTACATCAAAAAATGACCAGAACCGAATTCAGCAGATTCTCACCAACTATCAAAATCTGCCCGCATCATTTGCAGATGCCTGTATTGTTCGTATGGCTGAAGTTCACAATTCTACTCAGATTATGACTTTCGATTCGGATTTCACAATCTACAGGAAATCCGGTGGAGAGCCTCTTAACCTGATATCTCCTTTCTGAGATATGCTCAAACTGTGGTCTTATACTTCAATGGTAGAGAAATGGTATTTCTATTGCCATTGATAAGGTACCGAGCTGAACAAATCTATACATGAAATGAGAAATCTAATGCCAGATCGAGAAATACCATTTCTGGTGGGGCTTAAAAGTTGCCTAATGAAGATCCGCAATGTCTTTGTGAGACATTGCGGATCTTGGGTTCGAACTCAAAACAAGACCTCCAAGGTTTTTCGCAAAGCGATCTCTTCGGGACAAAAACTTCGGAGGTCTTAGTTCGAATTCACGAAGATATTATCCCTAAAAAGCCCTATTTTTAATGATTGAAAGATTTTAGAAATGTTTATAGCTGCTGTGGCTGCGTACTGATATCACATCTTATCTTGATGTGCTCATCTCATACTTGAATGAGGTCTGAATGGTGAAATGTTCAGAAGCAATTAGCCACCCTGGCAACGCAATAGATTTATAAATCATAAAAACAGTAACAGAGGTTTTCTATAATGGCCGAAAAGAACTCACTTCAAAAAACTAAAGTCCCGATTCCCGGGTTAGACGGAAACATTCACGTTTATAGCCTTAAAAAACTGGAAGAGCTTGGATATGGATCCGTCAGCAAACTTCCGTTCACAATTAAAGTGCTCCTGGAAGCTGTTTTGCGCGAATACGACGGATACACCGTCACAGAAGATGATGTAAAACTTCTTGCTGACTATAACGCGAAAAATCCTCAGGGAGAGATCCCATTTAAACCGTCGCGGGTTGTTCTGCAGGATTTTACAGGTGTGCCGGCTGTTGTTGACCTTGCTGCACTCAGATCCGCCATGAAGCGTATGGGCGGAAATCCGCAATCCATCAACCCGCAGGTACCGGTTGATCTTGTGATTGACCACTCCGTTCAGGTTGATATGTTTGGTAATGATGCCGCGTTCATGTTTAACGTAGACCGTGAGATGGAGCGGAATAACGAGCGCTATGAATTTTTGAAATGGGGCCAGAAGGCGTTTGATAATTTCCGTGTAGTGCCTCCGGGCCGCGGAATCGTTCACCAGGTGAACCTGGAGTACCTGGCCAAAGGCGTGTTTACCCGAAAAGAAGATGACGGCACTACCGTTGCTTATCCAGATACGCTTGTGGGTACAGACTCTCACACCACCATGATTAACGGACTTGGAATCCTCGGTTGGGGCGTTGGCGGTATTGAAGCGGAAGCCGCTATGCTGGGTCAGCCTATTTATATGCTGGTGCCTGAAGTAGTGGGCGTGAAGCTGACCGGAAAACTCCGTGAGGGAATTACCGCTACCGACCTGACGCTTACCGTAACTGAAATGCTGCGGCGTCACGGAGTAGTGAGTAAGTTTGTCGAATTTTTCGGGACCGGACTGAGCAGCATGAGTCTGCCCGATCGAGCAACCATTGCAAACATGTCGCCTGAATATGGTGCCACCATGGGCTTCTTCCCGATTGACAGCGAGGCGCTGCGTTACATGCGTCGGACCGGCAGGGATGAAGAACTTGTAAACCTTGTGGAAGCTTATACCAAAGAGCAGGGGCTGTTCAGAACGGATGATACGCCTGATCCTGAATTTACAGAAACGCTTGAGCTTGATCTCGGGGATGTGGAAACATCTCTCGCAGGGCCAAAGCGTCCGCAGGATCGTATCACGCTGCCAAATATGAAGAAAACATTTGGCAACTCTCTGACGAGCAACGACCCAACGATGGGTTTCAATCTTGCGCAAGAGAAACTGGCGAGCAAAGGAACCTTTAAAAATGGCCAGACTATAGAGATGAAGCACGGCGACGTGGTGATTGCGGCAATTACAAGCTGCACCAATACGTCCAACCCGAGCGTTATGCTTGGAGCCGGAATTATTGCCAAAAAGGCGATCGAGAGGGGAATGAAGGTTCCTCCATACGTTAAAACGTCGCTTGCACCGGGTTCAAGAGTTGTGACCGAATACTTAAATGAAGCCGGTCTGACCGAATACATGGATGATCTCGGATTTAACCTGGTAGGTTACGGATGCACAACCTGTATCGGTAACTCGGGACCTCTTCCTGAAGCTGTTGAGAACGCTGTGAAAGAGGGTGATCTGATTGTTGCAGGTGTGCTGTCAGGAAACCGGAACTTTGAAGGGCGTATCCACCCGTATGTGAAAGCAAACTATCTGGCTTCACCGCCACTTGTTGTTGCGTATGCGCTGGCAGGAACCGTGGATATTGACCTGGAGCATGAACCCGTCGGTAAAGACAAAGATGGAAATGACGTATATCTGAAAGATATCTGGCCAACGTCTGACGAAATTGCTGAATTCCTGGACGAAGCGATTCGACCGGAGCTTTTCGATAAGATGTATGGTGATATATTTGAATCAGAAGCCTGGGACAAAATTCCTGTAGGCGGCGGCGAACTTTATGAGTGGAAGCCGGAATCAACCTACATCCAGGAGCCACCTTTCTTCCAGGGCATGGGTGAGATACCAGAGCCGATTAAATCAATTATTGGCGCAAAGACGCTTGTGAAAGTGGGCGATTCCATTACAACTGACCACATCTCTCCGGCAGGAAATATCAAAACAGACAGCCCCGCAGGTGAGTATCTGATTGAAAAGGGGGTAGAGGTTAGAGACTTTAACTCATACGGGTCACGCCGCGGTAACGACCGGGTGATGACGCGCGGAACGTTTGCAAACGTACGGTTCAAGAATCAGTTAGCACCGGGTAAGGAAGGCGGATTTACCAAGTATCATCCCACAGGAGAGATTACAACGATCTTTGACGCAGCTGAACGCTACAAAAAAGAGGGGACACCTCTTGTAGCGCTTGCCGGCAAGGAGTACGGAACCGGATCATCCCGTGACTGGGCTGCGAAAGGAACCATACTGCTTGGTGTAAAAGCTGTAATTGCCGCATCATACGAGCGAATTCACCGGTCGAATCTGGTTGGTATGGGCGTTCTGCCTCTGCAGTTTGCTGACTGTGAGAGCCACGACACTCTTGGTCTTGACGGTTCAGAAGTATTCAATATACATATTGATGATGACCTGAAACCCCGCCAGACAGTGCAAGTGGAAGCGAAAAAAGCTGACGGAACCGTCGTTAAATTCGACACCGTCTGCCGGATTGATACACCGGTTGAAATTGACTACTTCCGCAACGGAGGTATCCTGCATAAGGTGCTCCGCGACTATGTGGAAGAGGACAAGAAACAGAGAGCCTGATCACGTAATTCAGGTTTGAAATTACCAAAGCCTTCGGAATTTAATATTCCGAAGGCTTTTTTTATTGGATCGCATTTATTCGATATTAGTAGACAATGACCTCTTTATAACGATTAGTAACTAACGTCTATGACAAATCTTTTATGGGTGGCTGCCGGAGGGGCTGTCGGGGCAGTGTTAAGATATCTCGTATCTCTACAGATGGTATCTCTGTCAGGCGATAAATTTCCCTGGGCCACTCTCACTGCTAATCTTACGGGTTGCCTGCTAATAGGCATGATGTGGTCATTGACGCTTCATAGATCAGCACCTGAAGGGGTCTTACTGTTCCTGATGGTAGGCCTGATTGGGGCCTTTACAACATTTTCAACCTACAGCCTGGAGGGGGTTCAGATGATTCAGTCAGGTAAATTGATGGCGGGTTTTGCCTATGTACTGGTGAGTAATCTTGCCGGTCTGTTTTTTGTCATTGCAGGTAAATCGTTTTTCGATCGAATTTACGTGGCGCTGGGATCATAGCGACCCACAAGATCGAATGGATAGATTATTCTTCTAAACGAACCGGTTTTGTGCTTTTCCGGATGCACTCATCGACTGTTTCAGACGTTTGCAGGATATCAATATTGGCTTTTTTTATAAAGCCGGCGGAAGCGGCATGGTGTATCATATCCAGAAGGGGCGTATAAAAATCATTCCAGTTCAGAACTGTAACCGGCTTGCTATGGATGCCAATCTGATTCCAGGTAATGACTTCAAACAGCTCTTCCATCGTGCCAAAACCGCCCGGCAGAGCAACAAACGCATCGGCAAGATCTGCCATCTTGTATTTACGCTCATGCATATCTGAAACGGTAATGAGTTTGGTGATACCGGTATGCGCCACCTCTTTGCTGAAGAGATTTTCCGGAATGACTCCTGTGACGTCGCCACCGTTTTCCATCACGGCATCAGCCAGGGTTCCCATCACGCCAAGAGATGACCCGCCATAAACCAGACCGATCTCTTTCTGAGCAAGCTGAAGACCAAAATCTGACGCCATGTCAAGAATGGTCGGGTCATTTCCATCCGATGATCCGCAGTAAACACAGATCCTCATGATGGCACTTTGGTCATGCGATTCAAAACATCTTCCAGCTTATCAAGGAAGAAATGCACCTGCTCAACTGTATTATCTTTTCCGAAGGAGATACGGATGCTGGAATTGGCAAGTTTGTCCGGCAGGTTTATTCCTTTGAGCACATGAGACGGCTCAACGGCCCCGGATGTACAGGCAGATCCGTTAGAAACGCAAATTCCTTCAATATCCAGATTTAGCAAAAGCATTTCCCCATCCAGCCCTTTATCATTGTCTGCATCGACCATTGGAAACGACAGATTTATGATATGAGGGACTCCGTCGTTCTCAGGCCCATTGATTTGATACCGTCCGCTGATTCTGTTTTTCAGCCCCTGAACCAGTTCATTTCGGAGAGTTGTAAAGTGCACCGTGTGGGCTTCGATATTGCCAATACAGCACTTAAGTGCCTCTGCCATTCCTACAATACCTGCCACGTTTGAGGTGCCGCCGCGGCGACGGCGCTCTTGGGATCCGCCCTGAAGCCATGGCAGCCAGGGTGTACCGTTTTTAACATACAGTATGCCAATACCTTTGGGTCCATAAATTTTGTGCCCGCTCATGCTCATAAGATCAACCCCAAGGTCTTTTACATTGAGCGGAAGCTTGCCAGCGCTTTGAACAGTATCAGAGTGAAACGGAACCTTGTGCTTTTTGCAGACCGCCGCAATTTCTTTTATCGGCAGAATTGTACCGATCTCGTTATTTACGTGCATCAGGCTGACAACTGCTGTGTCATCTGAAATGGCATTCTCAACCTGTTCCGGTGTGATATGCCCGGTGGAATCCGGCTGAAGATAGGTCACCTTGCACCCCTTCATCTTCAGGCTTTCGGACGGATGGATCACCGCATGATGTTCAATAGGCGAGGTGATAACCTCTGTTTTCCGTGTGGCGTTTACCACACCTTTTATCGCGGCATTGTCACTTTCTGTGCCGCCGCTTGTAAAGATAATTTCAGACGGTTCAGCCCCAATCAGCTTTGCAATGAGCTCACGGGCATCCTCAATCGCTACTTTTGTAGCACGCCCGAATTGATGAGCGGAGTCGGCATTCCCGAATTGGTTTTTGTAATATGGCAAAATCTCCTGCAACACTTCGTCATCAACAGGAGTTGTAGATGCATGATCGAAATAAACTGAGTCCATAAAGTCTCTTTTTAAAATTTAGACTCTTAAAATATTGAAAATAGCTCTTAAAAACAGGAGGGAAGTGCGGCATTTTAAAAGCAGGGTTCGCGACGAATATTTAGCACGTTAGTGATAATAAGCACAATATCCTGCTTTAATGCAGTTCATTGCAGTAATCTGTCTTAGATGTCGGTTGAGGTGGAATCTTGTCAAAGTGATCATTAGCGGAGTGAGATGGACAACCGCTGCTTAGCCATTCAAATGTCGTCGGGCAGACTCTTAAATGAATGAGATAAAATTTCAAATCGGGCGTTCCTTATCTTATTTTTAATAATGGTGAAATTTGAATAATAAAGGAGACTCATGGCTAAGCTGACTATAAAAGATGTAGAATTGAAAGGGAAAACGGTGTTGATGCGGGTGGATTTTAATGTCCCGATCAAAGACGGAAAGATCGGAGACGACAACAGGATAGTTCAGGCACTGGACTCTATTAATTACGTTGTGGAGCATGGTGCAAAGCTAATTCTGACAAGCCATCTTGGCCGTCCGGGCGGCAAGCCGTCACCTGAATTTAGTTTAAAACCGGTAGCCGAACATCTGGCAACTCTCGTTGATGTTCCAGTGCATTTTGGAGAAGATTGCATTGGTGAAAAGGCCGAAAAAGCAATCAATGCTGCTAAGGTAGGCGAAATTGTACTTCTTGAAAATGTGCGATTTCATGCCGAAGAGAAAGAGAACGATCCAAAGTTTGCAATGAAACTTGCCACTTATGCTGACCTATTTGTGAACGACGCATTTGGAAGCAGCCATAGAGCTCATGCATCTGTTGCTGGAGTCACGGAATTTCTGCAGCCATCTGTATCCGGATTTCTGCTGGAAAAAGAAATTCAGTACCTCGAAGATAGCGTGAACAGCCCGAGCCGGCCGTTTGTAGCAATTCTTGGTGGAGCGAAAGTATCGGATAAAATTGGCGTTATTGAAAATCTCATCACAAAAGTGGACACTATTATTATTGGCGGTGGAATGACATACACGTTTTTCAAGGCAAAAGGTGTTCCGGTAGGTGATTCTCTGGTTGAGGATGACAAAGTGAGCCTTGCAGGAGAGCTGATGAAAAAAGCTGAAGAGGCAGGTGTCAAATTTATGCTGCCGATTGACTCTATAGTGGCAAAAGAATTTAAAAATGATGCGGAGCACAAAGTTGTGGATCAGGATGGCATTGAAGACGGCTGGATGGCGCTTGATATCGGCCCGCAGTCTGCCATTGCTTTCAGCAACAGAATCAGAGGCGCCCGAACCGTGCTCTGGAATGGCCCGATGGGCGTTTTTGAGATGGAAAATTACGCCGAAGGAACGTTTACGGTTGCCCAGGCACTCGCTGACGCAACAGCAGAAAATGGCGCAATAACTATTATTGGCGGTGGTGATTCAGCTGCAGCGATCAAGAAAGCCGGGTTGAGCGACAAAGTGTCCCACGTTTCAACCGGCGGCGGTGCCAGTCTGGAATACCTTGAAGGCAAGGAACTCCCTGGTGTTGCTTCGCTGACTGATAAGTAAATTCGCCTCAATTCGTCTGACGATTGTCTTTTCCGTCTGACGAATGGTTGGGGAGTAGGTCTTGATTTATAGGCTTGCGATGGAGTTGTGAGCCACATCCACTCGTTAGCCTGCAACTGCAGCATGCGGACGAGGGTTCATCAGCATGCAGACGAGGATATTAATAAAAAACGCCCGCTCTCGAAAGAAAGCGGGCGTTTTTTTTGTTTGGATGACTGAGCGTCTCACATATTAACGGATCATTTCACAAGAATCAGTTTTCGGGTCGTCGCAAAAGCACCTGACTGTATTCGGTAAATGTACATGCCGCTGGCGAGACTGGAAGCATCAAACGTGACGTTGTGCCAGCCTGCAGATTTGTTTTCATCTACCAGTGTAGCAACGCGCCGCCCGGTCATGTCAAATACCTCAAGCGATACATCTCCGGCTTTTGGCAGCCCAAACTGAATGGTTGTGGTAGGGTTGAACGGGTTCGGATAGTTTTGCTCCAGTACAAACCTTTCCGGAATTCCGCTAGACGGTTCCACAGATGTGTTAAGCTGCACTTCAGTTTTAGTATCTGCTTCATCCCGGCGATCCTCCGTGTTGCCAACATAATCGGATGCCCGGCTAAAGAACTCATATGATTTTCCGTTTTCACCGATAAATGTAGCGGAGGTTTCAGTAGTCTCTTCCTTCCAGATAGTGAATTCACCCCCATCTTCGGCTACGTAGACGATATAGTTTTCAATGCCGCTGGCATCGTCGGTGCCGCTCCAGTTTACAGTAAACTCAGTTTCCGTTTGAAGGCTGTCGAGTGACTGAACAGAACTGGTGGGTGCTTCAATATCAAGGATATTGGACCAGGCCGGTGTATCGATCGGTTCGTTTTCATCAAAAATGATGCGGGCTGACTTACCGAACTCCGTATTTGATGGTGTCTCTTCAGCCAGACTTACATAGTAGCTGACAAGCCCTTCACCTTCGGGTGATGTTTCATTGGGCGGAAGGAATCCTGCAAGGGGATCGAGTGTCGGCTCCATCGTTTCAGGATCCAGCGAGGTGAACTGCCAGTTTATCACGCCTGATGTTTCATCCAGGTCTGCTTCGATACGGAGAATCAGATCGTGTTCCGGACGCAGGTCCACATCTTTACTTGTGGAGTGTACGTTCGGCTCCATACTGACAGATGTATCGCTCCATGCGATCATACCGAATGAGAAGGAGTCAAAGTCCACGAGCTCCGTTTCAAGCGTGTCTTTGATAATGACTTTTTGAGCTGCTGCGGTGGCCTCATCTTTATTCTCAAAGAATACAACGTATGGCAGGGAATCGCCCGATGCGATGTAGCGATTTTCAAGAACTCCGCTTGGTCCTACCTTATCATTAGGGTCAAATGAACCAATGCATGTTGTGCTGGAAGACCCTGATGCGCTAACGGAACCTCCGCCACCTGCTGAAAGCCCGCACGCATTTGATACATCATTGAACCCGCCGCCTTTACTCGCGATATCGTTGAGCCTTTTCATAATTTTAATGGCTTTAGTTGCAGGAACTGCATCGCCGGCGCAGTTGATGGCTCCCACCATATTTGCACTCAGGTATCCCAGCAGGTCGAACTGGCCTCCATGTATACCTTCGCCAATTTTGGTAACAATACCCGCGCCCAGTTTAAAACAGTCTGCTCCGGGCACAAAGTCGAGTGCCAGTTTGGCAATCTCGTACGCACATTGATTCAGGTTAGCATCCGTAATGGGCGTTCCTGCTTTAACGGTGGGATTCACAGGTTCATTTTCACATTTTTCACTTCCGCTAATACCGAATGAACTGCCGCCTGACGTTACGCTGGTAAACTCTGAGCCTTCACTTCCACCTCCATCTCCACCTCCGATTGTCTGTGGAAAGCGCTGTTGGAGCAGAAATGGATACTCTTCTTCCATTCCATCTTCGGGCGGAGGAGGTGTTACGCCAAATTTCTCCATTCTGCACTTCAGGTTCTCGTAGGCATTGACGGTAGGGCAGGGCGGGGTTAAATCGGGTCCAACCCCGTAGGTGAAATTTTCCACTCTGATTCGCTGAATTGATGCACTGCCATTGTTCTTGATCTCAACATCAATAGGCACAGACCGGCCAACACGCTGAAACGGAGGCGTGTTTACCGTTACATTCAGGGTTGCCAATCCGGGTGTGGTTCCGAAACTACCGTCATAAATTTCCATCGCCTCATCTAAGAACCGAATCGCAAGCGTTAAGCCCCCAATTTCAAGTCCTTCAAACTGAGTGAAGTTTCCGTTCCGAGTTCCTCCCGGCCAGACAAGAGATTGGAACCGATCGCTGCTTTCCGGCGTGAAGTTATTCAGCAGGTCAACAGAAAGTGTACCTGCAAGTGTCACATTGGTTGCCCTTATTTGATCATACGTACTACCTGCTGAAGTCCCGGCAATTTTTATTGCTATTGATGACTGGTCATCCTGCGTGAGGTCGCCATTGATCTGCAGCTGACCTATGTCAGTTTCTGACCCGGGCTGAATTACACCGCCTGAGTTATTCTGAACGTCGGCAATAATGTTGCCTGACCCGTTTATTATACCGGTGTTCAGCAGACCTGATGGAGCATCAATCACAAGCTCGTTGTTGCCAAGGTCGATTGTGCCTGAATTTTGAAGGTCCCAGTTGATTGTAAACACATTGTTGTTATTGATGGAATTTACGAGTCCTTCATTCAGAAACAGTGGGGCCTCACTGCTTTCGGAAAGCACGCTCATGGTGGTCGTTTCATTAGCGGGTCGCAAGTTCAACTGCACGTTTTCTCCGACGGTAAACACAGTGCCATTAACGCCAAAAAACCGGTCACCCCGGTATGCAATTATGCCTGAGGTTACGTTGAGGTTCCTGGAATCAAGAACTTTCGTGCTTTCTTCATTGCTGCCAGATATTTCTATGCCGTTGTTTGCAAAAGTTGTGCCGCTGCCGGTCATGGTACCGCCACTCCAGAAAAAATCACCGTCTACGATCACATCAAAGTTACTTTCGAGAATTGCGGTTTGATGATTTTGGTCATAGGAATCTGTGACTGTTAACTGTGAGTTGAGCGAGAGATAGCTTCCCTCATTCAAAACAAGGGTTCCAATGGTGACGGGTAAGTCGCTTTCCAAAAAGAGTTCACCCTGGCTGCCACCCACAATAACACCGCTGCCACCAAGTGAGGTGACATCAGCTGAGGCCGGCACAGTAACTGTTGCGACACCGGTACCGGCTGAGCGGATCTCAGTTGTACCGGATACGTTGTATGCTCCCGACAGAGTGACATCTGAATTTCCTGCCCCTGTTGTTCCAAAACGAATTGTTCCTGCAGGTGCAGCCGTAATGGTAGAGCCGCCGGAAAATGAATAGGTTCCATTTGTGTTGAACTCCATTGAGCCTGCAGCTGCGTGATACGATCCGTTGCTATCTGTAACGGGACCACTAAACCTGAAGACAGCGTTTGCCTGATTTACTGTGATAAGTCCTGAGTTTTCAATCTCCCATTCAAATGACAGGACGGAGCTTGTGCCGGTTGACATCAGAATTTCTCCGCTGTTCAGAAGTGTGGCACCTCCGCTGCCTGACTGAAAGAGGGATGTTGTGCTCTGTGATGAAATTTTCATCGTTGCGCTCTCACTTATTTCGACAACTGCACCATTCTGGCCGCTCAGGTTTGATCCTGAAACGATGAGTTCGGTGTCAGATGGAATAATGAGCGTTCGTTCGTTCACAACCTTCTCTGCGCTACCGGCAATTTCCATGCCGCTGTCAGGATATAAAGTGCCGCTGCCACTCATTGAGCCGCCACTCCAGGTTAGCTGCCCTGTTACACTGACCGCTCCCGGTCCGCCGAGGGTTCCGCCTGACTGGATGAATGATGTGAGAACGGATAGGCTGTCCTGAATACTCAGTTCTGCATTTTCATTGCTGAGCACCAGGCTGTTGACCGTCACGTTTCCGGGGACGGTTATTGAATAAGGGCTGCCTGGATTGAGAGCAATAAGAATATCGGAATCAGCATCGGGCACAGCAGTTGAACTCCAGTTTGCGGGATCGTCCCAGGATGATCCGTCGCCATTACCGGTCCAGCTTACACCTTCTACCGCGATTGAGCCATTGAAACGGGTGGCGGTCGGAGCATCGGGTCCTGGTTCGTTGAACTGCACTCTTTTTAAGATGAGATCTGTTTCCTGCTCCGAGCCGGGTGATTCACTTCTCTTGAAAACTACATCAACCAAACTTCCGCTTCCTTCGAGAGGAGAAGCGGTGGCTGCTGCAATAGTTACAACACCATTTTCGGATGAGGCACTTGTTGACATCCCATCAGACAACGTGCCGGCTGTCTCAAGTGCGTCAAATGCTACAACGGACGGATCGTACTCAATTTCAATTTCATACGAATAAATACCCAGTCCGCTAACGTCCATCACATCAATAGGTACCGATACCGTACCACCGTCTGACATAGAATAGTCAGATAGGGTCATCGTAATATCATTTACAATGACTTCGGTATTTTCCGATGAAAAGTTGTCTGTATCGGTAGCCGTGATTTGCGTGACACCGCGTGACAGAGCTTCCAGTTCTCCGGTTGAAGGATTAATAGAGGCAACTCCGGATTCACTGCTGTTCCAAGTATATGGAGCTGTTCCTCCAGATATTACACTGAAAGATTGCGTATCACCGATTGTCAGTTCGGCCTGAACGGGTTCAATCACGGGTACGGGGGCATCTTCAATAGTGATGGTTCCGGATTGAGCTATTGCTTCAAATGACTCATTAAACAGGATGTTTTGAGGCGTTATGTCTGCACTGCCCGTTGCATTCAGGGGCACCTCAACATTAATCCGCAAAAGATCGCCGGCGCCTGAAAAAGGGACTGAGTTTGCAAAGGCAACATTAATGCGGTTGCCATCTATATATGTAGTGGGATCTATTCCCTCCAGGATTGTTCCCTGCGTGTCAAACGACAAGATGTTTATTTTGTCCGACGGAAAGGTCAGCTCAAACTGTCCGGACTGGATATCAAGTCCGGTGATATCGGTGATGGACACTGTAACTGTGCCTTCAAGGGTTTGAGTAATGGTTTCATCCCCGACGGAAAGCGTCAGATCCAGAAGGTTATCCGGTTCAATACGAAAGAGATCTGTTGAGTCGGCAAGCCCGCTGTTATCCTCGGCATATACGCGAATGGAACCGGTAGACTGGGCTGTAAGCAATCCGTCCGAATTGATCTGGGCGATTGAGTTGTCCGATGTGGTCCAGATAACAGGAGCTGACACATCTCCTTCCAGGCCAAATTGAAAGGTCGTCCCTTCCACAATTGCATTTTGTGGTGTTTGCGGATCGATGGAAATGCCCCGGATTCGGACAGTACCGTTTACTGTAGCTAATTCAGGATTCCCTTCATTCAACTGTGCATTCCTGAACCCTATAACAGATTCCTGAAACTTCGAGGCATCCTCATCAACCTGAACCGTTAACGTAAAAAGTGTGCCGGTGCCTGTGAGAGTATCCGTACCGGCAAAAGCCACCCGGCCGGTTGTGGAGTTAAACAGCAAGTTTCGGCCTTCAAGAAGTGAACCTGCAGCGTCAACGCCTTCCAGCGAGACCATTCCGGATGAAGTGGTAAACTCCCACTCTCCGGAAACAACGCCGTCGGGGTCGGTCAGTTCGATAACATTAACCGGAATCTCTATCTCTGCCCCGGCACCTACAGCCGTATCGGGCAGAGAAACGGTAATCTGCTGAGCAACACTGCCTGCTGCCCATGTCAGAGTTAAAAACAGAAGTAATATGAGTCGTTTTAAAAACATGGATATCTCCTCTACAATGATTGATTTCTGTGATTACTTGATCAATGTCATTTTTTTGACATCCATAAAGGTGGCGCCGCTTGTGCCGGCAACCTCAATCCTGTAAAAGTAAACTCCGCTTGCCGCAGACCCTGCATCCCAGTTTACCGTGTAGATCCCGGCCGGTTGGTTTTCCCGGTTTGCAAGGATAGCAACCTGTTGCCCGATGGAGTTAAAGACCGATACAGTCACTTCTCCGCTTTCAGGCAGCTGATACTGAATGTTTGTGGCCGGGTTGAACGGGTTAGGATAGTTCTGCTCAAGAGCAAACGACTCCGGCACCGCAATATCTTCTATGGTGCTGGTGGCAACCTGATTTGCCGCTTCCGTCAGATCGATCTCATTGAGTTTCAACTCTGTAATTTCAAAATCTCCTGGAGAACCAGCAAATGAGTCATTAAAATGGAATCGCAGATGAATGAGGTCTCCCGCGTTTACTGCAGGCTCAACTCCGGCAAGCGCAGCGGTAACTGTGCCATCCTCAACACGGATTCTGTCTGACCAATCTGTCGTTTCAGCTGTTCCGAGCAGTTCAACTGATGAGAACCGGCTGTGGTCATAATTTAAATCAATCTGGCCGGAATAAAATGGCAGAGTGCCTTTCGATCTAATGATGAGATCAAAAGAAGCGTCAGTTAACTTAGTGTTCATCTCAAAGAGATCTTCAGGTGCAAATGGCGGAAGTTTTCCGGCACCCGGGAAACCGCTGATAGCTCCCACCACGTACTGCAGAATATTGGAGGCATCAAAAGCTGTGATACTGCCGTCACCGGTTACGTCTGCGGCAGTTTGCTGATTGGTGTTCAATTCGATATCTCCAACAACGAACTGAAGAACCAACGAGCCGTCAAAGGCTGTTACGGTTCCTTCTTCACTTACGTCACCAAGAAGCACACCAGACCGGGATACCTGCCAGGGCTCATACTCCACACGATTTGAACCGCTTACAAGTATTTGATCTCCCTGACCATCGAGATTTGGATCGCTGCCGGAACCCTGATCAACAAAAGGACCTGTGGAATCTCCCCAGTAGTTGTTAATCGCAGTTACGTCGCGAAACGCGTAAAGCGCAGCGTCATCATTGTTGTAAAAATTGTTCAGCTGGAGGGTTGGATCATCGGAATCGTTTTGAATACGGATTCCGTATTGGTTTGTGTGGATATCGGTTCGCCTGATCGTTGGTTTTGCTCCGTCCTCTGTGAAGATGCCATACCGGGCATTGGAGACAAAGCTGGAATCAATGGCGGCTTCTGTATTATTGTCAAAGTAGAAATTGGTGTCAGCATACCGAGCAATCACATTCTTGAAACTTGATTGAGAAGAGCTGGCACCGTTCACCAAAAGTTCATCCCAGTCCCCTCTGGAGGGAGCCGTGTCGGTTGAGTCACGGTTAGTGTCACCTGCATAGGTGTCATCGATGATTGACGTAAATATGATTTTGCTGTTGGATTCTCCTTCAGCTATCAGGCTTCCCTCTATACGAAATGATTCGTTATCGCTGCTTCTACCCAATTTAATAACGGTACCCGGGGCCACGTTTACGCTGTCACCGGAATTAATGTAAATCGTACCTGAGACTGGAATATAAGCGGGATTGGTATAGGACTGTGGCCAGCTGTACCCAAGGTTCCCTTTGAGAGAAAGGGAATTGGTAGAATAAATACCTATGGCATCGGCGTAGGCATTATCTGTAAATGTATTTCCTTCGTAAAAGTTGCCGTTGGTATTCGTCGTCCCATCCAGTGAAATTTCGCCCATTACCGCTATCGGCATGTTATTGTTCTCGAAGGTATTATCCTCTATAATAGCCCGCGTTGAGATGAACCCCGTACCGGATGTGTGGCCGCTGATTACATTGGCGCTTAGCTCGAGGGCTTCGTCGGTTTCAATGCCCGTCATTCTTGCATAGATTCCATTACCAGCGTTGTCGCGAATTTCGTTAAACTGGAAGGAGGTAGGAAGAGCGGATTTCCCAATGATGACACCGTTACTATTATTCTCGATAACAGTGTTTGTGATCTCAGTGAACGATGCACCTTCATCGTTGACATCGGCAAACAGACCTGCATAATTGTTGTTGGAGCCGCCGTTGTTGCGAACTTCAGAATTTCGAATGATTGCACGTGTGCCAAACCCATTTGTGCTTCTGTCACGTATCCAAACACCGTTTCTGCTGCTGTTGGTGACCCGAAGGGAGTTAAACTCGGCGCCACTCTCTTCCATGAAAATTCCATATAAAGATGCATTGTCTACCCAAAGGTTTTCAAATATGTTGGCGTATTCAACCTGTGAAGACGATGTTGTACCCATTTCGAGATTAGTGCGCCCATACCTAATATAGACATGTGAGAGCCTTGAATCGGCGGTTCCGTTACCGTTCAGATGCAGACCACCCCAGTTACCTCGGGAGGGTGTGGATTCATCATCTGTCTGGGCAATATTTCCTCCGTAGT
>Ga0136598_1000358_pt1 | contig 22502 bp, 16 predicted proteins | sample AntRauTorcE11899_FD_104790 | JGI IMG/M metagenome (GOLD analysis project Ga0136598, IMG submission 104790) | Saline lake microbial communities from Rauer Islands, Antarctica - Metagenome Torckler E11 #899 | ecosystem: Environmental > Aquatic > Non-marine Saline and Alkaline > Saline | place... | reverse complement strand
TAATCCTGAAGATTAAGCTGTCCGTCTGCTGCTACCGTATTTGCAAAGTATATCGGTCTCAGCCATTTGTTTTCCCTGAGCATTTCAAGGACAATAACATCCTGTGCCTGTAAATAATAGCGCATATTTCCCTGCTGATCACGTCCGGCTGCACGCCCTTCGTAGTACCAGGAGACTTCATCATCCAGTTCTTCTACGGGCAGTGAATACGGCACCGCAGATTTTATCTGGTTCTCAAACATTGGTGATACCGGCTCGCCAATTGTTTCGAGCGACTGCCCGGAGTACGCATTATTTAGTAATTGCTTATCTACAGGAATAGTTATCTGTTCAGGATCGTAAATCTCAAACTGTGTGGTCAACTCTTCAATCTCTGCATCAGTCAGGCTAATGGGCAGAGGCAGAGATTCATGTGTCTGCCGGTCACGCATCTGTTTGATGTACCAGTCAGTATTCAAAAGACTCAGGTTTACTACCCGAACATCAGTTCGAACACCTTCAACCTCCTGCAGATACCAAAGTGGAAACGTATCGTTGTCTCCGTTGGTGAACAGAAGCGCATTTTCTTCAACGGAGTTGAGAAGATTATAGGCGTAGTCCCTTGCGATATAACGGTTGCTTCTGTCGTTGCTTGGATAGTTTTGATAGCCCATCCAAAGCGGAACGGAAGCCATCATAAGAGCCATCACGCCGTAAGATACCACCTTTTGATCCGTAACGGCTTTTTTAACAAGTTCAACTATTGCAGTAGCCCCGATACCAATCCAAATTGAGAACGCAAAGAAGGATCCTGCATAGGCATAATCCCGTTCCCTGGGTTCAAACGGTGTTTGATTAAGGTAGAAAATGATGGCGAGACCTGTTAGAAAGAAGAGTGCAAGTACACTTAACCCGTGCTTCCAGTCTTTTTGAAAGTGATAGATCATCCCGATCAAACCCAGTATGAAGGGGAAAAAGAAATAGTATGAGTTTGCCGGATTATCTTTATGCCGGCTATCAGTTAATCCGGCATACCAATTGGCATCCTGAATATCAGATTCACGACCTATAAAATTCCAGTTGAAATAGCGCAGGTACATATGATTGACCTGATATCCCCAGAAAAAATCCCAGTCACTTTCGAAGTTGCTGTAATACTGTAAATGACGCCCCTGCCCGGAATGGCGTCGCGGAAAAAGCTCCTCCTCATTTCGGTCGATATTTCCGGTTCTGTTATTGTAGGTATAGCCCGTAAGAAGGGGAGACGTACCATATTGATCACGGCTCAGATATTTCACAAATTCAGTAAGTGTGGACGGATCGTTCTGGTCGATGGCAGGATTCGCTTGAGATCGGATCAGAATTAATGCATAGCTCGAGTACCCGACCATGATCATCATGTAGGAAAGCAGAATAATGTTTAGATAGCGCTTACCGGTTGTATGGGTGTAGTAAATGCCATAAATAAGCGCCCCCAGTATGATGGCGATGTAGGTATATGGGCCAATCAAACCATAGGTAGAACCGGAAATCTGGTTTGCAATATTTGGCAAATTGATAATCGTTATCGGGTAGAGGGTAAAAAATGCGGCTACTGAAGCAGCCACCGCAATCAAGAATGTTTTGATGGAGAACTCATAAATTCTGAAATAAATAATCAGTGCTATGAAAAAGATCGCCAGCAGGTTGAGCAGATGAACTCCGATTCCAATCCCAAAAATGTAGGAGATCAGGATAATCCAGCGTTCAGAGTACTCATTCTTATATTCATCCGACCACCGAAGGACAGCCCAGACAACTAACGCTGTAAGCATAGTTGATGATGCATACATCTCGGCTTCAACTGCGTTAAACCAGTGCGTATGGCTGAACATAAGAGTAAATGCGCCTAAAAGTGCGCCTCCGTAACTCCCGATTTTATCTGACAGATCCACATCATCAAGAGAGCCGCGAAACATTTCAATTAAACGGATAGTTATCAGGTAGAGCAACATGATGGTAAAAGCTGAAGCAACTACACTGATCATATTAATGCTCCAGGCTACATACCCGGCAGGCATAAACATCGAAAAAAGACGGCCGACGAGCGCAAAAAATGGGGATCCCGGCGGGTGGGCCACCTGGAGTGTGTGAGATACGGCGATGTATTCGGACGGATCCCAAAACGGAGCAGTTGGAGCAACAGTCAGCGTATAGACAATTAACGCCGTTATCCAGGCGAATATGGCAAAAAAGATGTTGCGTGTTCGGTGTTGCTCAAAGATAGATGCAATATCCATTTAATTACTGATCTTTAGAATTTCTTGGTCATTACATGTGATCGTACAATCAGATATCGTAACGTTCACTTATTATAGTAAGATGTTTTCCAAACTTGGCGGAGATTGTGCAAAAGATACCTAATCAGAAATTGAATGCACAATAAAATATAGAACTGAACTGAGTGTAGTTAATATCCTGAAACACTGCCGTTCCCCCTCGGGTCGGCTGCCGCTGTTCGGTTACCATCGTCATCAATGACGATTATGTGTGTTCGTGCAAGAGTGGACACAACCCGAATGGAATGCCCCTTTTGGTTGAGGTTTTTTTGAACGTCGTCAGGCAGTGAGAATCGCTCAACGACTATCTGATCAGGCATCCACTGATGGTGAAACCGAGGTGATGATATGGCCTCTGTAGCATTCATGCCATAGAGAAGTTCATTCATAATGTCTTGAAACACAGCGGTGATGATTGTTGGTCCTCCGCTGCCGCCGGCTACCATTTTCAGTTGGCCATCGCGGGTGACAATGGTGGGGCTCATGCTGCTTAACATACGTTTATTGGGTTTCACTGAGTTTGCCTCAGCTCCAATTAATCCGAACATATTTGGCACTCCGGGCTTGGCAGAAAAATCATCCATTTCGTTATTCATCAGAAAGCCCGCTCCGTCAACAGCCACATGACTACCGTAAGAACCATTCAGGGTCGTGGTGATGGCGACTGCATTACCGTCAGCATCCACAACCGAGAAATGAGTAGTCTCATTACTTTCTGCAAATCCTGAAATCTGTCCGTGACTAATCTCACTACTTGGCGTGGCGCTTTCGGGATCGTAATCAGAAAATCGATCGATATTGTAGCCTTCTGAGAGAAGCGTGTCTATTGGCATAGATACAAAATCAGGGTCGCCCAGGAAGTAATTGCGATCAGCGAATGCGCGACGGAAGGCTTCACTCAGCAGATGGATATACTGAGAGGAATTAACACCAGTTGAATCTGGATTGATACCGTCGATCATGGAGAGTACCTGACTCATCACGACTCCTCCGCTGCTCGGAGGCGGCATCATAAAAAGTTCATGGCCCTTAAATTCTGCACGCGTAGGGTTTCGCCACACACTTTCATAGTTTCTGAGATCCCGAAGCGTCATCCGCCCTCCCTGACGCTGCTGTTCATCAATGATGAGCCGTGCGGTATAACCGGAGTAAAATCCATCGCGACCACGGAGAGCAATCCGCTCAAGTGTTTCTGCCAGGTCAGTTTGAATGAGAATCTGGCCTTCTCTCCAGAGTGCGCCGTCAGCCCTGAGAAATATTTTTTCTGATCCTTCAAATTTTGAGAATTGATCACGATTACTGTTCAGCCCTTCAGCATGAGAATAGGTCAGTTGAAATCCCTCACGCGCTAAACGTATAGCCGGCTCAAGTATGACTTCAAGAGGCAGCGTTCCGTGCCGTTCAAGGGCGCTGATCATACCATCTACAGTTCCGGGAACACCTGACGCAAGACCGCCTGTTCGGCTCAATTCAGGCACATACGTTCCATTTTCGTCCAAAAACATATCTTCCGTTGCCCTGGAAGGCGCTTTCTCCCTGAAATCGAGAGCTTTGATCTCTCCGTTTGCAAGGCGAAGCATCATAAATCCGCCGCCCCCGATATTCCCGGCCCTTGGCAGGGTTACCGCGAGTGCAAATTGGACGGCTATGGCTGCATCTATTGCATTTCCTCCTTTCTGAAGAGTTTCTATGCCTGCCTGGGTGGCATATGCATCAGCCGAAGAGATAACGGCATTTTTATAAGGTATAGGGTCAGCCACCTGGGCTCGGCTATCCGGCACAAAAAGAAAAGAAGTAAAGAAAAAGAGAAATAGTAACAAGGTATGATTTATTGTGATTCTACTCATAGTAATTGAAATGGGATAAGATTGTAGGTCTGGATTTTGTGACTACTTTTAAACAGAATTGTCGGATTGTGTTCCTCTAAATATCAGGCACGCGGATGAAACTCTTTATGAACCTGGTGCAAAAGTGATCGATCCACATGTGTATATATTTCAGTGGTCATAATGGAGCTGTGCCCAAGCATTTCCTGTACAGCTCTCAGATCGGCACCTCCTTCAAGCAAATGAGTTGCAAATGAGTGCCGAAAAATATGCGGATAGACATTCTTTTCAATGTCTGCTTTCCCGGCATATTTATTTACAATATTCCAGATGCTCATCCTGCTCAAGGGACCGCCGCGCTGATTTAAAAAAAGTTTATTCTTGGATTTTGAGCGGTCTACTTTACTCATGAACTGCCCTCTTGCCGCTTCAATATAATGCTCAATGGACGTTTGTGCATGCTCCCCTACAGGAACCAGCCGTTCCTTGTTTCCTTTGCCGATGACCCGAATAAAGCCGATCTCAAAAAACAGGTTGTCACGTTCAAGTCCGGTCAATTCGCTAACGCGTATGCCGGTTGCATACAGTGTTTCCAGAATGGCGGCATCACGAATTCCGGCATTGGTCGTACGGTCAGCCTGTTCGATGATCGCCAGAACCTCGTCGGCAGTCAACACTTCCGGAAGATTCTCAGCTTTTTTTGGCAGGTCCACAAGTTCAGCCGGGTTAGCCTCCGCCATGTTTTCAACAACGGCAAATTCGTGGAAACTCCGGATACTGGAGATATTCCTGGCAATGGTAGAAGGGGAGAGTTCAAGTGCTGCTAAATCCTCTAAAAAATTTTCAATGTGCTGGAGCGAAACACCGCCAAGGTCAGAAAGTTTGCACTCGCGGGCAAGAAATGACAGGTATCGCCTGAGGTCGTGTTCATAGGAGAGGGTAGAGTTCTCCGAGAGGCCTTTTTCCACCTTCACAAACTGCATGTAACGTTTAAGCTCCTGATTAAAAGCCATCAGGAGTCAATTTGTTTTTGATCTTCAGATTTCTGGTGCTCTTGATTTTTGTCTTGATTCACATCCTCTTTCTTTTGATCATTTGCACCATTCTCCTGCTGCCGGTCTGCCGGGCGATTAGTTTGATCAGCGCCTGTTTGCTGTTCTTTTTTACGGGCCATTTTTTTCGATTTCAACTCTTTATCATCGGGGTACTCTACGCGGCTGTGATAGACACCTACGAGAATACTTAGAAACGTCTCTTTAATGATCTGAATGTGTCGGAATGTAAGTGGGCAATTATCCAGTTGCCGCTCGCTGATATGATCGTCAGTAATGCGGTCAATAAGTGTTTCAAGCTTATTATAGTTTGGGTTTTTCATGGCGCGTGAGGCGGCCTCAACACTGTCGGCCAGCAGAAGAACTCCCTGCTCCTTAGTAAACGGGGTGGGGCCGTCATACCTGAAATCCTCTTCTGGTATTTCCACCTCTTTTTCCGCATTTTTTTGAGCTTTGCTGTAGAAGAACCGAATCAGGCTGGTGCCGTGATGTGTTCTGATGAAGTCAACAACCAGCTCCGGAATGTTATTTTTGCGAGCCATTTTCACTCCGTCGCTCACGTGCGCTTTGATGATAAGAGCGCTCATTTTTGCCTTCAGCTTATCGTGGTCGTTCCCATTGCTTTGATTTTCAATAAAGTAGCTGGGTTTTACCATCTTGCCGATATCATGATACATGGCGCCCACGCGGCAGAGCAGAGCGTTGGCTTCAATTGCGGAAGCGGCTGCCTCTGCGAGATTTGCAACCTGTAAACTGTGATGAAACGAACCGGGAGCTTTGTTCATCAGGTCTTTCATTAATGGCTGGTTCGTATCGCTCAGCTCAAGCAGTGTAAAATCAGTGGTAACCTTAAAGGTTTTCTCGATGATGAGAATCAGCGGGTATGTAAAAAGGATAAAGACTGAGTTAATGGCAACAGCTAACGTCGTGTCCAGAAACTGATCCCATCCTGCAAACCGGGCAAGCGTAAACCCACCGAGTACCAGCACGTAGCTTGCAAATACAATAAACGGTGTGGATAAAAAGAACTGAGACCGATTTTTGATATCGCGTACTGAAAAAATACCGAGACTGCATGCGGTAATCGTGGCCACCAGGTATTCAAAGTTATTGTCATGCATTAACGCTGTAATAATGGCCAGCGTTATAGTTGCCATCAACCCAACGCGTGAATCGAAAATAATAGTGAGAATAATCGGTGCAATCGCAATCGGAATGATCAGGCTGTTTACATCATCAAAATGGTATATAATAGCGCTTGAAACACTCAGAAGCGTAAGAATCAGAAACACCATCAGGAAGCTGGATATATCATTAAAGATCTTCTTACGGTAAAGGTACACATAGTAAAGAAACAGAATGGTTACCAAAATGACCACCAATGATTCACCCACTCGCCGCATTAACTGCTCAAACTCAGTTGCTGTGGTTGAACGTGCCTGAGCGAGGCTCATCAGTTTGTTTTCCTGCCCGGGCGTAACAATATCACCGCGTCGAATGATTACTTCACCATTCGTAACAACACCTTTGGTACGGGAAATTGAGCTGAGATTTTCACTAAGAGCAGTTTGTGAATCTTCTTCGTCGTAAATCCAGTTGGACAGCAGTACCTGGTCTAATACCTGCAGTGCTATGCGAGCAACATCTGTGCTAAATTGGGTTTTGAGCTGATCTTCAGCGTATTCCAAAGCTTCATAATAATCTCGTACGCGACTTATCGGGAGCGTTCGCTCTGTCAGATCTCTAAGGTTCCGAATCGTAATCTCATCACCCTCAATCTCCTCTTTTTGAATATCTATGACGCCCGTATTATAAATCTGAGTAATCAGGCGGTCGAGAACGGACCTGAAATCTTCGAGAATAGACTGGCCTTCAGGCAGGGTTTCAAGGCGAAAATTGGCATAGTAATTTAACAGTACAGTCCAGTTTTCATCTGATAGCTCGATATTTGAGAATTTTTTTTCCTGCTCAAAACGAATGCTGTCATTTCTTGCTGTGGCCTCATTATTTATTTTAGAACGCTGCCACTGAACGTATGTATCTATGACAGGCTGAAGATTCCTGTATGTTGAATCGAGTGCTGTTTGCGTCGAATTTCGAACGGAATGGTCAATGTGAAAAATAGAAGGGGTTTGCCGGCGGATGTTCTGCTGTTCTTCTTCAATCTCCGCATCAGACTTCATCAGTGAATACGTATACGGAGCAGTTAAATCGTCGGCTCTCCAGGGTTCGCCGACTGAAAAATTCGCAATTGGCTGGTATATAACTTCAGGAAGTGAATAAAGAACTATCCCTAAAAAGCCGATGATAATGAGCACACGATAGACAATTTTTCGTCTCTCTTCAGCTTCAAACTCCTCTTTCTTCTTTTTTTCGCCGATATTGGGAGCACCTTCCGCCTTTTTTCTGCCCAATCCTAACGTATCAAGTATCTTCATCTAAGGTAATACAAGTGAACAATTCATCTATCGTACAATAACAACGAATATAATATTAGTAATGATACCAAAATATTTGGCTCAATATTGAATCCTTTGTAATTATTCAGACTTAGGGCCTAACATACTCTTTAACGTCTGTTCATCAATAACCGATATTCCAAGTTTTTGTGCTTTTGTAAGTTTGCTTCCAGCCGATTCACCGGCAAGCAGGTAATCAGTATTGCTGCTTACTGACGATGTAGTTTTCCCACCATGCAATTCGATCAAATCAGAAGCCTCTTTACGTGTTAATGTAGGCAGGGATCCGGTGAGTACAAACGTTTTACCATCGAGCGAAGATGACTGCTGCTGACCTTCCTCCGCCTCAAACGTAAGCCCGGCATTTTTAAGCGCGTTAACGATCTCCAGGTTTTTTGAAAGACTGAAATACGAGGTCACGGATTCGGCAATTTTTGGACCGATAGCATCGACCTCCTCCAGTTCTTCACCGCTCGCTTTCATGAGTTTTTCGAGGGTCGGGAATGCTGCTGATAGATCTTTGGCGACTGTTTTCCCAACAAAACGGATCCCAATTGCATAGAGAACCCTGTGGAACGGCTGCTGTTTGCTGGCCGTTATTGCATCGATCAGATTTTGCGCACTTTTTTCCGCCATTCGCTCGAGTGGGAGAATATCGTCAGTACAGAGTGTATAAAGGTCAGAGTAAGAGGATATTAGTCCGGCGTCAACCAGCTGATCGACTACCGCCTCACCAAGACCTTCAATATCCATGGCGTCACGGGAGGCAAAGTGAATAATACGCTCACGAACCTGAGGCGGACACTCCTGATTTACACAGCGCCACTTCACTTCACCCTCAAATTTTACCAGCGGTTCACCGCAGGCAGGACAGTTTTCCGGCATTTTAAACGGTTCAGGACGGTTCTCACGATCAGGATTTACAACAGACAGTACCTGAGGAATAATTTCCCCGGCTTTTTCAACAACCACTGTATCGCCGGGGCGGATGTCTTTCCGGAGTATTTCATCCTCGTTATGGAGAGACGCGCGCTTTACGGTAGTTCCTGCAAGTTCGACGGCCTTCAGTTCCGCTACGGGTGTAATACTTCCAAGCCGTCCCACCTGAAGCGTGATAGATTCCAGTATTGTCGTGGCCTGATCGGCTTCAAACTTGTAAGAAATCGCCCACCGGGGAGCTTTTGACGTATTTCCAAGCCTGTCTCTGAATTTCTCTTCGTTTACCTTTACCACAACGCCGTCTGTTGCATAGGGGAGCTGGTGGCGCAGATCGTCCCACTTCTCAACAATATCAAGCACTTCGTCGATTGTATGGCATATTTCAAAATGCTCGCACACGGAAAACCCGAGATCCCTGAGCAGGTTCATCTTGGATTCCTGAGTTCGCTCAACGTCAGACTCTTCTAAAATCAGATCAAAAATAAACAGGCGAATCGGCCGGCGAGCAACTTCCCTGGGATCCTGCATTTTAAGCGATCCCGCCGTGCTGTTCCGGGGATTTGCAAAAGGTTGCAGCCCATTCTCTTCACGAAAGTCATTCAGGCGGACAAACGCCTCTTTTTCCATGTAGGCTTCACCGCGAACCTCGAGAACTGCCGGCGCATCGTCTCTCAGGTTGAGAGGCACATCACTAATGGTCCGAATGTTTTGGGTGATGTCATCTCCGCGTTCACCGTCACCGCGCGTTGCGCCAAGCTGGAGCTTGTGATCTTCATACCTGAGCCGGACAGCGGCCCCATCGAATTTCAGTTCAACCGCATATGTAAAGGATTCGTCGTCCATGCGATCCCTGACCCGTCGATCAAAATCACGTAGGTCTTCTGCATTATAGGTATTATCGAGACTGAGAAGCGGGACAGGGTGCGTTACGGTAGGAAATTGTGATGAAGGCTGGCCGCCTACACGCAGGGTTGGGCTGTCCCTGGTTTGTAAATCGTATTCTTCTTCAAGATCCCTGAGTTCTTTCAGGGCTTTATCAAAATCGCGATCACTTATAAATGGTTTCGCTTCATCATAATAGGCACGGTTAGCTCGCTCCAGAAGATCACGAAGCTCCGCAATCCGTTCCTGCACTTTTTGAGTGGTCATGGTCGGTAAATAAGTCTGAATCTTTTATGGAAATGATGGGCGAGCAATAAGCGAATCAGGCTCAGCCACACCCTCGGGCAGTTCAAATGGTACAGGCGTTGCCCAGCTTGGATCAGTATCAAACATACTTCGCGTCAGTTCCACAGCACTCTCTTCAGGGTTATAATGCTGGCCTCGAAAGTTGTCAATGCGGTTGCCGTTCAGGAATAGCAGCATGTTGGAGTAACTTCCTGCTACACGAATGGAGTCGGTAAATTCAAAATTATAAGCTACTCCCTGAGTCAGCCAGTAGGGGTCGATGCGAGGTTTTAAATCACTCCAAACCCGTACGGGATCCAGGCGGCCGGTTGCGGCATATACTGTTAAGTAGAGTGTATCACTAAGCGCTACGTTTGCCTCTTCGGCAGATTCAGGGGCGATATCTTCTGAAAGGTTGAGTGTCAGATTCCGATTTGGAGTCTCTTCCTGCATATTTGTTACGGGAGGTTCAACCGGGGCATCTTCTTCAGACGAAAATAAACCAAACTGGGAAATAAGCACTGCCGCCGCGATAATCAGAAGAATTAACACGCCGGCACTGATAATCCATACAGGTGGTTGTGTTCGTCGCTTCTTAAATCCTTTACCCATGCCAGCCCAGTCGATCGTCCTTACGTCAGGTTCCGGAGGTGCTTTGGAGGTGCGTACTGATGACGATGACGAAGTTTTTGGTTTAGATCCTTCGTCACTGCCACCAAACGTGAAAGAGGGAGATCGCTTCTTCTTCTTCTTTTTTGATGATGGATCCTTATCATTCTCTTCTGTCTTTTCTTTGGTGTTTTTTATTTCAGGTTTGTCGTCTCTGAGTTCCGGAAAATTTTTGAGTAAAAGGTCAGTATAGTTGCCCAGTTCTTCCTGATCGAGCGCCTGGGCCATCAGTTCGTTATCAAGTTTCAGCGCGCGGCCGAAGGTTCTCACAAAACTACGGATATACGTATTAATCTCTTTGGAGTCACTGAATATAGATCCGTCTTCTATCGACTCAAGCGTGCCTAACGGTAGCTTAGTAGCGTTTTGAATGTCTTCAAGAGTGTATTCTAAATGTTTACGAATTTGCTGGAGGTCACGTCCTAAGGATGGCATGCGCAGATTTTTTATTGATAATACAGTGCACTAAATCTAATTAAATATACGCCTATCTAAAAGCTACAGATAATATCTAATATCTCTGATATTGGAACATCAGTATTTGAAGGCGCCGACCATAAATCTGAGTTAGTGTTTGATTCATAGAGATAATATATTTTTTTCACAGAAGAAGTCTTTGCAAAGTCTTCTGGGAGTTGGATACAATACAAACATTTAGAGTTGATAATTAGTACAATGAATCACAAATTAATTTTGTGGTATCGTTCATATAAAACGAATGGGAGAAGAGAATATGAAAAAAAATATTCATAAACTGATTGTTCCTGTTGCTGATTTGGTGTTTCCACCAGTTTGCGCATGCTGTGGTCAGAGATTAATCGACCGACAACACATGATTTGTGAGGAGTGTTTGAATGCACGATTTGAGAAGGTAAACTACTCTCAGGATACTATCTTACCTAACTCAGTATCTTTTAACCTATCGCTTTGGAGGTTTGATAAATACGGTTATCTGCAGAACTTGCTACACAAACTAAAATATGATCATTGTACCGGCATTGGGGTGCAGCTCGGATACGAGGCCGGCCGGCATTTAATGGCTTCTGGTATTATTCAGAATGCTGAAGATTGGGCGCTTCTTGCAGTACCTCTGCATAAAAAGCGATATCGTAAGCGCGGGTATAATCAGTCCGAAAAAATTGCAAAAGGTGTTGCTGATTCTGCCGGCATCAGTCTGATAACAGAGGGTTTTGTCAGGCGCATAAAAATTACAAAAACTCAAACCGGGCTGAACAGCGACGAACGAACATCAAATATTTCAGGCGCTTTCGAAGTAACTCAGCCCTCAACGTTAGGGGACAAGCAAACGTTGCTGGTTGATGATGTATTCACCACAGGGGCAACCACCTTTGAACTGGCACAAACTATATACGAGCTTACGGGCCGTCCCTGCGGTATCCTCACGATTGCAAAGGCTTGATTCTGTGATTATTCAGGATTTGACTTATCTTTAAGGCTATGTTTAGAAGCAGCTCCCACAAAATTAACATTTTAGAATCGCAGGTATCTACAATATCATCATCAGGGCACTGGTTTTTTGCCACCCGTAAAACGGTTGAGGAATATGTGCCCGGTTTATTGAAGAAGTATAGCTTTGAAGCGTTAATACGAAAATCCATTACTTGGATTAATAGTGCGGACTCTCTCGGGATGATTCTTTATTTCATACTGGCGTATATTGTCAGTCCATGGCTTGCCGCCGGAATTACCCTGGTTTTTCATGTATGGTGGTACTTTAGCAAAAGTGCTTTTGTGTCTGTCTCCCTCACGCCGGCGCTATCGTTTTTGAATCACGAATTTGTACAGCTTTTCATAGCCGGAGTCGTTCTCAGCCTTATGGGGATGAACGGAATGTATCTGGCGCTTGGTTTCGGCATCCTGTTTTTCTTTCTGTTTAAAATTGGGCTGATGCGGCGATTTTGGGATATGATTGATAAAAAAAGGAAAGGTGATCGTCTGCCATTAAACGATCGTGCTCTTAAAATGCTGTTAGTACGTTATTCAATGAAAGAAAATATTGCACCCGGTGATGTTCAGCGTCTTGAAGAACATGTGCAGGAAGCGGTAATAAAATTTAATAGCAAAAAGAAAAAATGAAGTTTACACGTCTTTTTCTGGTACGCCACGGAGAAACTGAATACAATAAAAAAGGAATGATGCAGGGGCGGGGTATTGATGCTCCACTAAATGACACCGGGCATCGGCAGGCTCAGCTGATAGCTGAAAATCTTGAATCTGAAGGTCCTGATGTGATCGTATCCAGCGGTATGATCCGCGCTATTGAAACAGCCCGGCCGCTGTCTGAAAAACTATCGAAACCAATTCACTCCTTTAGCGAACTGGACGAGATGAATTTCGGTGATTTTGAAGGACAAAAATCCAGCAATATTCAGAAAGAGCTGAAGCAGCTGCATGATACCTGGGCAAAAGGCGAAGTTAATGTCCCTATTCCGGGCGGTGAATCTCCGGTTGAAGTTTACGAACGGGCTGATGGTCGGATAAGAACTTTGCTGAATGAAGGAAGTAATGAAACGAAGGTATTCTTTCTTCACGGTCGCCTTATACGCATTCTGCTCTCAAAATGGCTGGGGTACGGCCTCCAAAACATGCATAAAATTGAACATCAAAATGGAGCGATAAATCATATTCTGAAAAACCATGCCAGCTTTAATGTCGTATATCTGAATAAAATTGATCACCTCAGAGAATTATTATAACATGAGCTTTTGAATGGTAATTGATCGTGCAGGGTTAAACTATTGGTATTAAACAATAAATTAGATTTGATGTAATGAGTGAGAAAGTTCGAAATATGTTTGCTGACATAGCTGATGATTATGATCGCATCAACAGCATTTTGTCGTTTGGAATACATAGTTTATGGCGTAATAGAACGGTTCAGATGAGCCGCGCAAAACCTGGTGACCGCGTGCTGGATTGTGCCACCGGTACAGGCGATCTGGCGTTTGAATTCAAGAAAACCGTGGGACACACAGGCTCCGTAATGGGAACTGACTTTTGCAAGGAGATGATTGAACACGCTCCGGGAAAAGCTGACAAGAAGAAACTGGTCGTCGAGTTTGAAGTGGCTGACGCGATGAACCTCCCATACGATGATAACAGGTTTGATGTGGCCAGTATCGCGTTCGGAATTCGAAATGTCGATGATCCCCTGAAATGCCTTCAGGAGATGGCACGAGTCGTTAAACAAGGTGGCACTGTAGTGGTTCTGGAATTTGGCCAGCCCGACGGCATTGTGAAATATCCCTATCAGTTTTACAGTAAATATGTGATGCCCACCGTGGGTGGTTGGATCAGCGGAAACAGGGACGCGTATACCTATCTCCCTGAAACCAGCGCAAAATTTCCAGCAGGCCTCGCTTTTCTGAATTTGATGGAAGAGTCCGGCAAGTTCTCTAAGAAAGAATCGGAAAGCCTGACCGGTGGAATCGCCTATGTGTATGTGGGTACCGTGAAAGATAATTAGTATATTGTCCGACTTGCAGTAAGCTGCATAGAACCTTGATAATAAATCATCGGTTTTTGTGGAATTAAAATCTCTGTTACAGCCCCAGTAATTCTATCAATATAATTCTCACTGTCACTTACACTTGAAATAAAATAAGGTACGTTCTCATGAACATTCAGGAAATCAAAAATTACATCCCCCACCGCTACCCATTCTTACTTGTTGACAGGGTGCTTGAAATCGAGGAGAAGCGTATTGTCACTTTAAAAAATGTGACGGTGAATGAGGAGTTTTTTAACGGCCATTTTCCGGGAACACCAATCATGCCGGGCGTACTTCAGGTAGAGGCGATGGCACAAAGCGGTTGCCTGATGCTCATGAACAGCTCATTGATCGAGGATCCTGAAAAAGTCCTTATCGTTTTTACGGGAATTAATAATGCTAAATTCCGCAAATCAGTTGTACCCGGTGATCAGCTTAAAATGGAAATTGAGATTGCTAACCAGAGACGCAATTTTATTAACATGAAAGGCAAAGCAACGGTTGATGGGAAAGTTGTTTGTGAACTGGACGCATCATCTGCAATAGTCCCGAGGGAGAATTCATGAGCACGGAAAAAAGATCCAGCCGTCAGGATAAAGTAACGACGCAGACGGTCGTTAAAATGAAGCAGGAGCAAGAGAAAATAAGTATGCTCACGGCCTACGATTATACCATGGCCGGAATCGTAGACGCTGCCGGAATTGATGTTATACTCGTAGGGGATTCCGCAAGCAATGTAATGGCTGGATTCGACACAACAGTACCAATGACGCTCGACCATATGATTTATCATACCTCCTGCGTGGTGCGTGGCGTAGAGAGAGCTCTTGTGATTGCCGATCTTCCATTTATGAGCTATCAGGTGACGGCAAAAGAAGCATTGATTAGTGCCGGCCGGATGATGAAAGAAGCCGGTGCTCATGCTGTTAAACTTGAGGGGGGAAAAGTAATAACTAAAACGGTTAAAAAAATTGTTGATGCGGGTATTCCTGTTATGGGGCATCTTGGCCTCACGCCGCAAAGCATCTATAAGTTTGGCTCCTATAAAGTGAGAGCCAAAGAGGAAGAGGAGGCCGACCAGCTGCTTGAGGATGCAAAAAAACTTGAAAAAGCTGGCGTTTTCTCCATTGTTTTGGAAAAAATCCCATCTCCGCTTGCTGAAAAAGTAACGGCCGAACTGTCGATCCCGACTATTGGCATAGGTGCCGGTCCGCACTGCGATGGACAGGTATTGGTCACGCATGATATGTTGGGCCTGAATAAAGATTTCAGCCCTCGTTTTCTCCGCCGGTATGCCGATTTGCACAGCGAAATGACACACGCTGTACAAAAATACATCAATGACGTGAAAGAGAGTGACTTTCCTAACGAAAATGAACGCTATAATTAAAGTTGAAGAATTGAATGACAGTAAAGAAGCAGCCGCTGATACTTGTTTGTAATGATGATGGTATTTTTTCCAAAGGTATAAAAGCTCTGGCAGACGTAGCCGCAGAGTTTGGTGACGTTCAGGTTGTAGCACCTGACCGTCAGCAAAGTGCAGTGGGTCACGCGATTACCGTTACCACACCTCTTCGGGCTCAGGAGTTTACTTTAGACGGAAGATTTAAAGGTATGTCGGTTAACGGCACTCCGGCTGACTGCATCAAACTGGCACACAATCAGCTTTTGGATCGAAAACCTGATCTTGTGGTAAGCGGGATTAATCATGGGAGTAATGCAGGTATCAATATTATCTATTCAGGAACCGTGAGCGCCGCCACAGAGGGAACCGTATTAGGATACCCGTCGATTGCATTTTCATGTACAGATTTTGATGAAGATGCTGACCTCTCCGGATCCCAGGATGCTGCCCGAAAGGTCATTCGCTTTGTACTGGAAAACGGACTTGAAAAAGGCGTGACACTAAATTTGAATGCACCGTCCGGACCGCTGAAAGGAATCAAATGGGCGCATCAGGCAAAGAGCAGATATGTTGAAGAATTCGAAGGGCGGGTAGATCCAAATAACAGGGATTACTACTGGATGACCGGAAAATTTGAACTTCTCGAAAAAAGTGGTGGCACGGATATCGATGCTATTGAGAACGGTTATGCATCCCTTACACCCATTCAATACGACTTAACAGCCAGAGATCTACTTGAAAAAATGAAAGATGTGGAACTGTAAGCAGCAGAAAACCATCACCAACCACTAAACTTTACAATAAGCTATATCCCTCAACCTCAACCTCAACCTCAACCTCAACCCAACCTACAACCCGTTATCTTTCAAATTCTCCACCAGATCAAGCCAGAAGTGTTCCACATATTTTTTCCTTTCTTTACTGACCTGAAGATCCAGCTGTTCCATATGGCTGATGGGTGCTGTTTGAAGATGTTGTCCCCAGCTTGCACTTTCTACGGACACAAATGAGTCGTTTAGACCTTCCTGGTTAAAAATGTGCATATTTTGATAGCGGTAGATCGGGTTCAGGGGTTGATTCGTTCCCCGGCCTACAGCCGCACTGAAAGAAAAATAGGGCACGTCTTTGTGATTCGGAACTGAAGGGTTGAATTCATGAATCACATAGTCACGCGTCAACTGTTCAACAGCAGCCACCGCGTTACTTTTCGCATTTGGGAAAATACTCTCGCCAAACCAATCGAAGACCTCTCCAAGTTTGTCCCGGAGAATACCGGGTGTTGTCAGTACCAGCTCAGCCAGGCTTGTTCCTCTGTGAGGTGTTGCAATGGTTGTTAAAGACGCCACTGAACAAGCAATATCAAGTTTTGAAATTGCGTAGCGCATATCCAGTCCGCCCATGCTATGCCCAACGACGTTGAATTTATCGTAACCATACTGTTCTTGTAGCTGTTCAATTTTTTCTGCCCACTGCTCGGCGCGGGTTGAGATAGTGGCATAGGGCACAATGTTGGGAGCAAATGCATGTATACCGTGACTCCTGAGCGTCATACAAGGTTCGTGAATGGGGGCAGGGCGAACTAAACCGGCAATACCTCCGTAACCGTGGCACATAAATATTGGGTATTTCAGCTGTAGAATTTCGGGTTGAGGAAAATCAAGCAGCTCAAACTTTTTGAGAAATTTTGGAGGTTCAATAAATTTCATGGGCTTCTATGGTTAATTGTAACCTGATTGCACTCAGTCAGGTAATCTTGGTATTGTAATTGGCTTTTGAGCGAGGTCCTCATCAGCTTCGATATTAATAGTTCTGTGGATCGTATTTCTATAAAGAACATTTAATTTTAAATCCTTTTCTGGAAACTGAACGTAACCAAATATGGAAACGTCCAGTGGCGTCAATCTTGTGTTCAGGTGGTGATGAAACGTTGTTTTTGAAAAACCGGGTGCTACTGTTAGGGTATAAATCTTTCGCTGAAACAGTGAGTCGTGCTGTACTGTTTGAACACGAACCTGTTCAGCCGGAACTTTGAAATCATAGGTGGTTTGAGCGATCAGCGAATCAAGTTGTGAAGGTGAATGAAGAATCGGTTCCAAACCCGGTTCAATTTGTATATGCAGCGAAGTTGCAGCTATACAACACACGGCAAGTAAAAGTGTAATCCACCCTTTTTTACTCATCTGATCGTCTTAATTCTTAGTAATTCAGTACGTATGACGGTCATTAGTTTGATGAAAAAATTAAACAATGTGATTTGGATTGATTATACTTTCGACTCTACAAATAGAACTTTGTGTACCACTCTGAATGTAAGAATTGCTGAACTTTCATGGGATACCGATTTGAAAAGATTACCGATAAAAAAGGCGTTGAGCTGTTTCACGATTTTCAGGCTAATCTCTACAACGATTGTCCGGCATGGATACCACCCTTCAGATTTGAAATAGAAAAGATCTTCGACCCGGCAAAAAATTCCTTTTTTCAGACGGGCGAATGCGAGCGGTTCATGATGTTCAGCTCGAAAGGTCAGCCTGTTGCCCGATTTGCGCTTATGAATCAACCAAAGCGTGATGCTGTTCTCAGTCCCAAAATGGGAGGGTTTGGATTTTTAGAGCTCGTCAATGATCAGCAGGTCATGGATCAGATTATTGCTTTCGCTTCCGCCTGGCATCAAAAGAGAGGATATAGCGCCTTTCGGGGGCCTATCAACTTTGGTGAGAATGACAATTTCTGGGGGCTCTTGGTTGAAAATTATGAGGAGGAGCCTATATATGGCATGCACTATCACCATTCCTACTATAAACAACTTGTTGAATCCTCAGGGGCTCAAAAACTGGATGACCACTGGAGCTACCGGCGGGATTTCGATCAGCCACTGCCCGAACGGCTTGTGAAAATAACGGACAGAATTGAAGAACGGCTAAATGTGGAAATCCGACCGGTTGATTTTAAGAATCCGGAAAAAGATGCCGAGGCAATCCGGCATATTTATAATCGTGCATGGGCGGATCAGGATATTTTGGATCGTGAAGAGGAATTTACCGAATTAACCCACGACACGGTTATGGAAATGGTGAAACAGATGAAGCGGATTATTATCAACGATAGTGTGTTGATTGCGTTTATAGATGGAGTTCCTGCTTCGTTTATCGTTTCTATCCCGGACCTGAATCAGGTATCAAAAAAGACTGGTGGACGAATGCGCTGGTGGCAGATACCAGGGTTATTTCTGCTGAAACGGAATGCAAAGCGATTGAGGACATTAGTTTTTGGCACCTTGCCTGATTACCGAAAGAAAGGGCTTGAGGCACTGGTCTTCATTCGCGGTATTCAGATGACCAAAGCCGCAGCACCAACGCTCGAATATCTTGAGGGCGCGTGGGTGAGTGAGAAAAACTGGCTGATGCAGCGCAGTCTTGAAGCACTGGGCTGCTACCATCATAAAACACACAGAACCTACAAGTGGGAGTGGTGAATTGTTGAGGGTTCGTTTCACTTACGTTGAACTGTTGAGTGCTCGTTGCACTCGCGTTGAACTGTGGAACTGTGGAACTGTTGAACTGTGGAACTGTTGAACTGTTAAATTGTTGGAAAATATCGATGTAGGATTAGGAATTTGTTGCCAGTTTAAAAATCTTACGATTTCGCTATCGCGGTTCTTCACTGCGCTTCGAATCACGATTCGACAGTTCAACTGCCCGCAAAGCGGGCTATCAACAGTTCGACAATTCAACGCGAGTGTAACGAGCCTTTAACGATTTCGCTTCGCGGTTCTGCTCTGCGCTTCGAATCACGATTCCAAACATACATATTGGCACGATAATTGATGCACTATCAGTAAGCTTTTTACAGAGCGAATGATCGCCAAAATTCCATTCGTTAAATCTTTTTAATTTTCTATCTTTCAGGCTAAAATTTTCTACATCAAAAATAATCGTCTTATGAATTATTTCCGGCTATCAGGAGCCATAGCTATTCTCTTCTGTTTCTTGTTTTCAGTTCAACCTCACGTCCAGGCACAAAACCTCGGCGGGATAGATTTTGCATCGGTTAATGTAGATGACTTAACGGATGCGCAAATAAGTCAGGTCTGGGAGCGTGCACAGCAAGAAAATCTTGGTGTACAGGAAATAGGTGTGCTTGCACAAAGCCGTGGCATGCCGGCTGCTGAAGTTTCAAAACTTCAGTCTCGGCTGAACCAGGTCCGAATGCAAATGGATAGCGATGTAGCGGATACGCAAACCGGCAGCCTCCGACAGGCAGAGACGATGACTGAAGAAGGGGATGATATGACCCGCATGACGGACGTTGAGCAGCCTGATGATCAATTGCGTGTGTTTGGGTCAAGTCTGTTTCGGGACCGGTCGATTACATTTGAACCCTCAATAAACATACCGACACCAATCGATTATACGCTCGGGGTAGGTGATGAAATCGTGATTAACATCTGGGGCGCGGCGGAAGCCAATTATCAATTGACAATTTCACCTGAGGGAGTTGTTAGAATTCCCAGCCTGGGACCCATTCAACTTTCAGGATTGAGTATTCAGGATGCAAGAGAACGGATACTGAATCGGCTTCAGGATATTTATTCAGGTCTCAGACCCAATCAGCCTGAAAGTGCAAATACCTATGCAGATGTTTCGCTGGGGAACGTGCGAAGCATCAAAGTTACAATAATCGGTGAAGTGATGCAGCCGGGAACCTATACTATTTCTTCACTTGCAACGGTCTTCAACGCGCTGTATGCATCAGGCGGGCCAACCAATTCAGGAACCTTCCGGAATATTCAGATCATTCGTGGAAATGGGGTAGCTGATACCCTTGATATCTATGATTTTCTCGTTTACGGTGATCAGAGTGATAACATTCGTCTTCGTGATCAGGACATTATCAAAATTAACCCATACATCAGCCGGGTTGAGTTAAGGGGAGAAATCAAACAGCCCGGTATATTTGAGATGAGAGAAGGGGAAACCCTCGGCGATTTGATCGAATATGCAAGCGGGTTTACCGAACGGGCATTTACCCAGCGGCTGGTTTTGAGAAGAAATACAGATATACAGCGAAGCATTTCTGATGTAAGCTGGCCTGATGGAGCTGATCTCGTTCTTCAAAGTGGTGATGAAATACGCGTAGGAGAATTGCTTGACCGTTTTGAAAACCGCGTCTCCATTCGGGGTGCCGTCTTCCGCGAGGGTGAGTTTGAACTTGATGAAGGGATGATGCTTACCGATCTGATAGAAAAAGCGTCCGGTTTGCGGGAAGATGCATATATGGAGCGAGGTGTTATTTTCAGGACCCAGGATGACCTTACCGTTCGCACACTTGCTTTTTCAGTCGCTGATGTGATGGATGGAATATCGGACGAAGTAGCCCTTCAAAGAGATGATATTGTTCAGATATCCTCTTTGTTTGATCTGCGCGAAGAGTATACAATTCAAGTCAACGGAGCCGTGAACGAAGGCGGTGAGTTCGCATATGTAGAAAATCTTACGATCAGCGATGCTATCTATCTCGCTAATGGATTCAGAGATGCTGCGGCACCGTATCGCATTGAGCTCAGCCGCCGCTTGACTGATAAGGACCGGTTTGTAAAAGGAGACCAGCTTGCAGAACAATTTGATTTTGAGATTGATGAAAATCTGGAATTTACACCCGAGGACGAAGATTTTAAGCTTCAACCTTTTGATCAGATACTGGTTCGATCCATGCCAAATTACCGGGCACAGCAATCTGTACAAATCAATGGAGAAGTTAACTTTCCCGGGAGCTATATAGTCGACAGCAGAAATGCAAGAATCAGCGACCTGATTGAATGGGCCGGTGGATTATCAGAATTTGCGTATCCTGAGGGGGCGTCTTTATCACGAGATCCAGAAGGTGATGAACAGACGCTTCAGCAACTTGATGCAGCGGATGAGCAAATTGAAATTGGCGGGCGTGGCAGCTCTAAGGTCGGGATTCGCCTTGCTGAGATTATGAGAAATCCAGGCAGTCCACAAGATCTGAAACTTCAGCCCGGAGACGTTTTGGAAGTTCCGACTGAACTTCAGACGGTACGGGTGGAAGGAGAAGTACTTTTCCCCGTTCAGGTACGCTACGAAGACGGTCTGTCTTTGCGTGATGCAGTGAGTAAAGCCGGTGGGTTTACCGATCAGGCAATGAAAAAAAGAGCCTATGTCATTTATGCCAATGGAGAAGTCGACCGATCGAAACGGTTTCTGTTTATCAGGAATGATCCGCCCATCGAGCCCGGAGCCACAATTGTGATTCCTACAAAAGAACTGGAACAAGAATTGAGTGCGCAGGAGCGTATTGCTATCTACTCTACGATTGTATCAATGGCCGCCATCGTAACAAGTACCATTTTTCAGATTAGTCGGTAGGTTATGAACATGGATTTCAACATGGTATTTCTCGAGTTGAACCGTACCTCAAAACAGAACAAGTTTTCTGTAGAAGCAATAGGTAACGTGTCATGGAATAGAAATACCATGTTTTGGTAAGCCCGTAAGTTCTCAATACCCTCAACTCTCCAGTTGTATCAAAAGCTGCTGTAGTATCAAATACTAAACTTCAGATTGGTCGATAAATTTTAAACATGGTATTTCTCGAGGTGAACCGCACCTCAATAACAGAACAAGGTTTCCGCAGAAGCATTAGGTACAGTGTCATGCAATAGAAATACCATGTTTGGTATGAGCGCAGGAGCGTATTGCTATCTCCTCTACAATTATATCAATGGCCGCCATTGCAACAAATACCGTTTTTACAAATTCGTCGGTAGGTTCTAAACATGGTATTTCTCGAGGTGAACCGTACCTCAAAACAGAACAAGTTTTCTGTAGAAGCATTAGGTACAGTGTCATGCAATAGAAATACCATGTTTTAGTTAAGGGATACATCAGTATTTCTACTTCCTGCGATCGGGCAAGTTCCACGATCAGACCTGGCAGAGCATCCGACTGCATTTGGAGGATTCCTGCCAGAGTCTGTTTACGAAGTTAAATACCCGCTACCGGTGACAGAACTGGCTTTGGGAATAAATCGCATATCGCATATCGAAAATCTCATCAATCGAATATCCGTAACGAACCATCTGGTGGATTGATTTTCGATTGATAAGACGTAGCGATTTCCGATTTCCAATCTGAGGATGAGATACTATTTCAAC
>Ga0136598_1000357_pt1 | contig 22523 bp, 24 predicted proteins | sample AntRauTorcE11899_FD_104790 | JGI IMG/M metagenome (GOLD analysis project Ga0136598, IMG submission 104790) | Saline lake microbial communities from Rauer Islands, Antarctica - Metagenome Torckler E11 #899 | ecosystem: Environmental > Aquatic > Non-marine Saline and Alkaline > Saline | place... | reverse complement strand
TTGCCGTGTCTCTCGGGCCGCTTTTTCTTCCTCAGGCCCATCTCGGATGGACATGAGACCCGGGAAACCGGACGTATCCGAAATTAAACTGCCACCATCCATCAAGACTGATCCGCGCGCGTCACTCGCACGCGCTAATTCAACACTGCGGTTCGATCCCGAACCGACCGGAGGCAGTATAATAACGGATACGCCCGACGCCGGAGTCGTCATGTCCACCGAGACGGGCTCAGTTGCGTCGAAAGAAGCGGCGGCGAACCGACACGGCGACACCCCAACCCTGAAAGAGTACGTTGCGCTGATGAACGACGAACAACGCACCGGGGAGTTCTGTTCGACCTGCCGACGGTACCACAACCCCAACGTCTCCTGTCGAATCGCACGAACCCTCGGGTAGCGTCGTCGCCCCGATTTCTTTTTTATCGTGGGAAACCGCCCGAGCCGTAGGTTCGGCGGTATGCTGGAGTGACCGCACGGAGCGATGACGAGCCATCGTTTGCGTCATTCGCGGGCTTCCGAAGTTCTCATTCGGTGTCCGGGCTTCTGACCCACGCTAACGGCTAGTGTGTGAAGAGGGTGTGTCTGTCTTTGCCCACCTGACTACAGAACCGCCGACTCCTTCGATCTGAGTGAACTGTCCGACACTCTTACCCTGCCACTCTCGGCAGCCATTCGCCGTCCCCCTTCGGAACAACTTGCGAACTACCGCAAATCGGATCTGCCGCTCACACGTCGCGTGCACGGAGAACAGCCACGCAACGCGCGCACGCGTGCGGTACTTCCCGAGATCGTTCCGAAGCGGAACGGCGGGCACCATATCTGATCAGTCGCAGACCCCCCATATCGTGGTTTTCCATCGGCGCGATCTGACACCGCGCGCTCTCCTTCTTCCCCGAGCGCGCGGTGTGATCGCGGCCACGATGACTCCTGCGCTCCCGTAGGGTGCTCGTCGGTCAGCGGAGCTGACAAAACCAACGTATGGGAGGTCTGCTTTGTGACAGATATGGTGCCTGAAACCACCGACGACGGTAGCACAACGCGCGGGACGATGGTTGTTGAGATTGTTGACTACGACGACCACAGGGACGCCCAACGGGTGGGGTGGGGCGACCCACGAGCAGAGTGGTGCGGGTGGACGTGCCCCAACTGTGGGAACGACGGGTACGCGCCCTCAGCCACCCTCGAACGGATCGAGATCAACGACTACGATCAGGTGAAGTGCGACGGGTGTACGGTCGGGCGGTAGCGTAGACCCCCGCCCGTAGCCGTCGACGCGCGGGTGGCCGATCTCGACGCACAGCGGGAAACCGACCCGGTTCCCGAGACGGGTGAGCGCGCCCACCTCCAATCGCGCTCACCCGCGCCGGGTCGGTACAGATGTCCTATTCCTCCAGGAAACCGAATCGAAGATTCGGTATGCTGGTGAGACGCAGGGGACCCTTGCCTGCAAGGTTCCATCGTGCCTGCCGTAGGCGGGCGCGATCCCAGCCCACTAGTTTTCGACGCCGGTCGACGCGGGCCCTTTGTAGTGGGTGAGGGATGGAATGTTGGACCTACGTGACCACCACGACTCAACGCGGATTCGACCTGACGACCTCGCAGATGCATACCGAACCCGCGACCGGCTTGACCACTCGTTTAACCATGTTGATCTGAAGGCCCTCGTCGAAGATGTGGGTGAGTCGTTGTACGGTATCCTTGTCCAGCCAGAGGATATCCCGGCGTTCGTTTCGGCCTACCCAGCTGACGAACTCGACAGGACGAACCTGCTTCTCACTCACACTCACGCCTTCGGGTCGAAGTTCGATATTCGGTCGATTGTCGACGGGCAAGTGATGACGCAAGTCAATTTCGGGTCAGTGCCACACGACGCACGCGTGCTTGATTTCCGCCCCGAGATTGGGACTGAACGGAGTATCTTCACGATGCGCTAGGGGAGTCACGCCCCCGACGCCGTCGACGTGGTGTCGACCGCCTTGAAAGCCCCCAGCCCGCTCGCGGCCACTCAGCGACATATCCGCCCGCGCGGATAGGGGTCGCCTGAGGTGGCCATGTAAACGCGAGGCGGGCTGGCCCCTTTCAGTCCACCCCGCCAGGAGTGCGGAGCCGCCCGCGTGCGTTGGGTTTTCAGATGGGTTCCGGCCCGTCTCGAAGCGGGCGGTGTGACCACCTCGGACTGCTTCACCCGCCGGTCGTCGCCTGGTGTCCGGTTCGACGGTCCTCTCGGCCATGGGCGGCGATGGTTAATTTGCTACCATTGCACTGAGAACGCTCTTCGGGTAAGCCTGTGCCCTCTCACTCTGACGATTCGCACGCGTCCCTCGCGCGCGAAAATTGATCGTCTGTCGTTCGAGGTGACCTCGCTACGGTCTGGCTCGGTCACGACACAAGGTCGCAAAGACTTACTCCGAAGAGGCGTTCTCCGAGCGTTTATGGCAGCAAATGACCATCTTGCCATGACCGAAGAGGAACCGACCGTCGAACCAGACACCGATCTCGACCGGCAGATGAAGCTTGCCCGAGGCGGCCACAACTTGCTTCGAGACGAGCACTACACCATCTGAAAACCCGCCTTCGCGGGCGGCTCCACACTCCTTGTTGTGTTACTACCCTCCCGCCGAGGCCGGACCCTGACGGACCAAGGGTTGCGACAGTCTCCCCCTCCGAGGACTCAACCGAGAGTCCTCGGCTGCGCCGGTCGGGGTGTGCTATCGTATGGGGGCCATCTCGTGTGGTGTTTTCCTATCTTTTGTTGCGGTGTGCTTTCTTTGCCCGGTGTGTCTACGCCTATCTAGTAGCTCTCTCGATGGTTCTCTCCAGCGGGTTGGTTTTGGAGTTATTGTGGGGCTTTACAACGGTGGCGTGGGGTGAGTCTCTACAGTAGGGTCTACAGTGGTGGTCTACGGTGGGATTTAGGTGAGAGTGTAACTAGGTGGCAGTGGGTGTAGCGGTGATTCATAGCCGGTGAGTGATAGCAGGAAGTGTAGAAGCAGTGCGGTTGGTGGATGCGGTCAGAAAACAGAAAGGCGGGAGGATGGGTACGTCGGACAAGGTGCGTAACGAGCAGGACTCTAGAGGGCCTTCAGCGTCCGGCATTCTCTCATCTATATACAACGAATATAGAATGCGAAGAGGTGTGGTAGAAGAGAGCGGGGTTGTGGGAGAGCGGGGTTGCGAGAGAGCGCCGCCGACATACAGCACACGCTTGTTGTGAAGAGGGGGCTCCCATCACCCCTTTATTTTGGTGATTGGGGAGATGACTTGCCTCAAAGCAATCCCCTGCCCCGACTGTACGGATGGCACGATCACGGAAACCTACCTCATCAACGACGGCATCCCTGGGGTGAATGCGGAAGTGGTGAGTGAAGAAAAGGAATGTCCCTTCTGTAGCGGTACTGGAACTGTGACACAGGGGCAACTCTCTCCATGCCCCACTCACGAACAGATAGTAGCTGCAAACGCTTACTACTACCAGTCCATCGCCGGCTGACACACACCACGTACCGCTTCGAAACCACTCGGGAACTACCGCAAAATCGGATCAACCGCTCACACGTCGCGTGCACGGAGAACAGCCACGCAACGCGCGCACGCGTGCGGTACTTCCCAAGTTCGTTCCGAAGCGGAACGGCTGACGCCCATGACAGACAGTCAGCGCGATTGGGGTGAAGGTTTTGATAACACCCGCTTTCACACACGCGAAGCGCGTGCGCGTAGCGGCTGTGATCATAGCCGCGACCGAGCCCAATTCATCACACGCGCCCCGCGCGTGCGTTCTTGGTCTCGGTCGGGCTACCGGAGGAAACCATCAGCCCCAATCGCGCTTTTATGTCTGTCATGGGCGTCACTTCCCACCCCATGGCCGACGAAGCATCGATCAGTGAAGACGAGACGGCTGTCATCGTCGCAGGCTCACGCGTGCTATACGACCGCTTCAACAGCCAATTTACCGACGAGCAGATCGCCACGTTCACCGGTCGAGCCGTCAGCCGGGCCGTCAACACGGCGGATATCGACCACCTCATCCACGGCGATAACCACAACTCGCCCGACCGGTGGGGTCACCTGTTCGCGGAGGCAGCTGAGGAGATCGGTCTCGATATTAACGAGATCCCCGTCCCCGCGATGTGGGACAAACTCGGCAAAGCCGCCGGGCCAAGCCGGAACTCAACGATGGCCCACATCGCAGACGACGCCGGAGAGGCCTACTTAGTGGCCTTCTATAGCGGCAATCAGGCATCGACGGGAACGCCCGACATGATCGGGAACGCCCTGCATCGGGGCTTCCCTGTTACGAAGGTCGATCTTGAAAACCCGGAGGTGCGGGCCGACCTGTTTAGCGAGAAGTGGTTCGACCTCGCAACGGCGTGAGCTAGCCCCACCGGGGCTTTCGACACCCGGTTGCTGAATCCTCGACGCACCGCCGCCTTTCATAGCGTCGACAGCAGGCCGACCACCGACACCGGGACGGACCCGAAACAGCGGGCCGGAGGTCATGAGCCCACCCACACTCATGACCCCCGGCCAAGCCGGGTCCGACCCGACACCGGTGGTACTCCCGGCCTCATTCCTCCATACCGCACTCGGCAGGGACAGCCAAGGTCGACCCCATTTCGCGTACAGCATTTACCTGTCTCAGCAGACACCCCGCTCAGCCGTTGCACCCACGACCGAGCGCGCGCCCACCTCCAATCGCGCGCTCGGTATACCGGGTGCAACGCGGGGTGTCCCCGTCCCTCCACAGCAAACCGACCCCATTGGTACCAGACAGCTGGTGGAAGGTCCAGCTGTCGCAACAGGCCTCACGAGAAACTGAAACGCGGTCGGATGGGTGGCCAAGCACGATCTCCAGGAGACCGACCGAAACGTCGACTGGATGGCCGGAAGTCATGTAGCGGCGGTTGCGTGGAACGTCTTTTTGTGGGGTGAAAGGTGAACAATGACCACCGACCAAGCAGACCGAGAAGACGCCCCACGAACAGTCAAAGCGAAACGTGGAGCGTTAATGAGTGATGAGGCTGCAGCAGCGATGATCGAAGCCCACGAAACGGGAGTCGACGACGAAGACGCCGGTCCCGAAGACCCAGTGTGTGAGTGTTGTGGGGTGAGACAAGCCACGAAATCGGGTGTGACAGCCGTCAACGGTCGAGCCTATCCAAATTCGAAGGTTTGCGAGACGTGTTTTATTCCCATCGAAGACGTAGGGCTTCCCGACGATGTCGACAGAGACCGATTCATGGAAATGCATACAGATGGTCCTTTGACCGAAGACGACGTCGACAATGTGACAGTGAGTGGTGCGGTGTAGTCCTCGAAAGCCCCCAGCCCGCTCGCGGTCGCTCAGCGACATATCTGCTCGAACATACAGTCTACGCCGCCGAGGCGGTCGAAATCAGAGATTTCGACTTCCGTTGCGTCAGGGAACCTGACGGACGGTTCGTTTCCTCGCGCGACTCGCAGATAGGGGTCGTCTGAGTCAGCGGAGCTGACCAAAGGCGACCAGGTAAACGCGAGGCGGGCTGGCCCCTTTCATTCCCACCCACAGCTCAGCAGGTGGGAAATTTCACGGCCATCGTTACGTCGGCTGATTTCCGGGACGCTGTTCTACGCGCGTTGAAGCCTGAGACGGCTCACCGCGATACCGGCGAATCGCAGTAGCTTTCGCCGGTATCGACCGTCTCAGGCAGCAACCCCCGAGAACGGGTGTCAATTGACCCCCACAGACACGGGCTCCGAGGCCCTGACCCCCACGAAATCAACGGACCCTACCCGCGCTCACAGGGCTGAGCGCGGGTCCCTTCCATCGATTTCGAGGCGCTCAGGACACCTCTCGACCCGTGTCTGAGGGGGCCTGCAATCACACCCGGTCGTGTTACGACCAGGTTTCCTCAACTTCTGCGACCTCTGCATTGGCGCGTGCAGTAGCGCGCGCCATGCACGCGGCGGCTGAGAACCTGAGTCGCCCACAGTCGGGCGAACCTTACCCGCCGCCGGCGGGTCCCTTTCACCGCCTGAGGCCGCCTCAGGAACTCACCCACCGCGTCGAGGCGCGGGCCGGGGCGCACGCCTTGAGCCTCAACTCGACAGATATCGCTTCGTTACCACCTCCGTCCCGTCAGATCAGCACCCTGAAGCGGGCCGGGTCCCGATTTCGCCAGTCTCAGAGCTCTCGCTCACAAGTTCGCTGCGAGCACTGAGAACTACCGAAATCGACCGCTTCAGGGGCTGATCCCGCCGTCGGTCGTACTCGACCATAAATAGATTTCACGCCCAGCGGCACTGACCCACCCGCTGACGGGGATTTTCAGGTTTCGCTCGCTTCGCGTCACGGACCTGACGCAGCCAGGGGAAATCCCGTCAGCGGGCGGCTCAGAGGCCTCGCTGGACGCAAAATCCGCCGATTTACCTCACTCAGCGGCACTGAGTCGGACGATTCGCGGTACGAATCGACCGCCTCAGAGACCTCGCTGAGTGGGCAAATCGACGGCTCGAAGCCGACGGTTCGGTCCTACGTCTGACCATATCACCACCGATTTATCTGCGTGACCGGACTGCGCGCGGCTGAAATCGAGCGATTCACCCACTCTGCGAGTGGGTCCCATCACTCACGATTTCAACCGCGCGCACCCCGCTCAGCTTTGTAAATCGGAGGCGATCTGACAGATTCGCGTATCTGCCGAGTTGAGGCTCAAGTCGCACGCCAGGCCCGCGCTTTGCGGAAACGGCAACGCCCGCAAAGTCTTGAAGTCCCAATTAATCACTTTAGGGTTAAGCGGTACGGTACTGCGTTACCCCCGCCTGACCGAGTGAACCGGCTCTCGATTTCGACAGGCTCAGACCTTCTCGCTTCGCTGCGAGGTCTGACCGCTGCCGAAATCAACCGGTTCAAACGCTCAGTCGGGCGCAACAGAAACTTGCGCGGTCGCGCCATTTCAAGGCGCGACCACCCAATTTCTCTGCCGTGTGAAGGCACTGTGACGGGCCATGATTTCGGGCGATTCACCCGCTCTTCGAGCGGGTCCCATCCCCCGAAATCAGCCGTCGCAGAGCCTCACATCAAGACGAGACGCGCTGAACCGGGCCGTGATTTCAACTGCCTCAGGGCTTCTCGCGGAGCTTCGAGCCCTGAGTCAGCCGAAATCAGCCGCTTCAGCACCTCTCGCGGCGGAGAAACGTAACGCTTAACCCTAAACCGACACCCCCCCTTAATCGGATAATTATCGCCCAGTCAGGCAGTCCACTTAGCCGGTTAGATCGACCGCGCTGATACCGTGAGCACCCGACACATCGGGCGATTCACCCGCTCTTCGAGCGGGTCCCATCCCCCGATCTGTCGCGTCTCACGCCACAGCCCGGTCCCGATCCCTTCCAGCTTGTGGGTTTGAGCCGGGCCTTGATTTCGGCAGATTCACCCCGTCGCGCGCCGTCGTAGGTGGCGCGCTTTGGGGGTCCCATCTGCCGAAATCAGCCGCCTCAAACACCTGATCTGACCGATAATCCTTCCAATTTTTGAGGGTGTCTGTGATCATAGAGGGGAATGGCCCGTTGTCGGGTCGTGCCGGTCGGCGTGGCGGTCGTCGCCCGTCGTACCGCAGTGCGGTTGTGGAGTTTTCGACCATGAGTGGAAACATCCCAGAGCGTATGACCAGTGAAGCACAGTCGATGATCAACAGCAGTTGCCGAGCCGTGCGGTGTATGGCCCTTTTCTTCGGGGTTAAAGAAATGACGACCTCATCCACCTGCAAAACGGTGGAGGTGTTGACCCAATGAAAGACGACATTGACCAGCCAGAGACCACGACGGACGAGATTGAAGAAGGCGTGTACGATGACGACGAAATGTGGGACGAGTTCCAATCCCACCTCAAGAGTGCTGAAGATGACGTGCAGGAAGACGATGAGAGCGAACCCGAAGAGGAAATCGGTGTGGAGTTCGCAGAGAACGAACCGAAAGGCGAATCAGTCGGAACCTCGGGTGAATACGAGCCTCATGCCGACGCCGAGCGCGATAAAGCCCGAAAGGTAGACACGAACACAGTCGCCCGGGTTGCGGCGAATCACGGTTCATGGGCGGCGGGGGACGAAGGCGGTCACTACGGCGGTGGTGTCCCCAGTGGCATCGCCCCAGACAAGGCAATGTGGAACTCGCTGTGGGCCATCGACGGATACATAATTCGGGCCTACGGTCGGACGGCGATCACGAGCCACAAAGTGCGGGGTCAGGCAGAAGAGATTGAGCAGTACACGAAAGATTGGGTTCACAAGAGCGGTGAGCGCAACTTCGACGTGAAACTGAACAAAAAGAAAACCCAACCCGAGACCCACCGAGAAGAACTCGTTAGCGAATTCGGAGAGCAGGAGGCGGAATGGCGCGAAGTGCGCAATTACGTCGCCGGTGAGGTGAAAGCGTTCGTGGAAAGCGAGTTGGAGAGCGCGGTCGGCGGTGAGGATAACCTCGAACGCGCAGTCAACCAGCTCAAGGCGCAAGTCCAGTCGAAAACAGTCTCGGACGCGATGATCAAATTCCGCCTTGCAACGTACCTGATGGAACCAGTCGAACTCCCAGAGCGGATGGCCGAATTCGCAACCCCACTCGGATTCGGTGCGAAATCAGGCCCGGAACACTACGCAGGCACCGGCGACCCGACGAATGTCCCAGAAGACTTCGAAGGGAAGATGAGTCCCGCGCTTCGCCGGAAGCGAGACGTTCTCGGTGCGGGTGAACGGGTTATCGACGACCTTCAACTCGAATGTCCAGGTCCATTCGAAAAGGTCACTGATCCCGAGTACCAGTCAGTTGCGTCGGTGTGTGGAGAGGTGGTCAACATCTTCGACCCCCGAGCAGGAAACCAAAAACAGGTGTTCATGCTGAAAGATAGCGATAACGAAATCGTGAAGGTCACCGTGTGGAACGAATCCGACGTGGAGAAATTCGGTGACATCGACTGCATGGGGATGGGTGCTCTCGACTACACCGACGCCCAAGACGTGCCGGTCGTGAGCAAGGGTGACAAGGTGGAGATTCACCATGCAAGCCCGGGTACTCACCGTGGAGATCTCACACTCGCTGTTACGGAGCAATCTATGGTCGTCATCACGGAGAAAGGCGATGGCGAATCGCCAGTTAGCCTCGGTAAGACGGGTAGCATCGGACGACTTCAGGACCTCGGCGGGTCGTCGGAGGCGAAGTCCCGACACGATTACGAGAACAATCACCCAAGCGACTTCGACTCAAGCGACTTCGAAGGTGGTGCGCCGGTCCCAGTCCCGCGCCTTCGAAACCGAAGAGTGACTCTCGCCCGCGAAGGGCGGTTCTGTGACGCCGAAACAATCGGAATCGGAAATGCGGCATTCCATTCAGAGGTGGCCTACGACGGCAGCTTCAATCGCGGTTCTCCCGAAACGGATCACCTCTTGGCGAGCGACGAAGAAGGAACACCGGATATGTCGAGTTACGATGGTCCGACAGTGTTCGTGCGGAGTCAGATGGGTGAAGTCGAACTCCCACTGAATGCGGAGGACCTCGATGAAGTCGAATCGACAGGTGTCGAGCCGGTCGAAACAGAACTCAATCGTCCAGAGCGAATCAGTGACATGCTACGCAACACTGAAAGCGAAGAGGAAGCAGTCGGTGAGGAATGTCCGGAATGTGGAAACCAGCGGTTGGTCAATTCGAAGCAAATGCAGATGGGCGGTGCCGACGAAGGAATGACAGGCAAACACTCATGCGGCAACTGTGGGAATCGGTGGACGACGGGGTACTAACGACGGTTCGCCTCTCTTTTTTTGTTAGACAACTGCTCGCTGGAAACCGAATCGAAGATTCGGTATGCTGGTGGGCCGCAGGGAACCCTTGCCTGCAAGGTTCCATCGTGCCTGCCGTAGGCGGGCGCGATCCCCGCTCAGTGGTTTAGTTGGGCCGGTCGACGAAGGCCCGAACCGAATCCTCGACGCACAGCTCCGCCAGCAGGCCGGCCACCGGTGCCCGAGCCGGAGGTGACCCGAAACAGCGGGCCGGAGGTCGTGAGCCCACCCTCACTCACGACCCCCGGCCAAGCCGGGTCACCCCCGACCGGTGGCACTCCCGGCCTCATTCCTCCATACCGCTAGTGTTCTGTTTCGGTGGCCATCGAGAGGCCCTTTTCAAACGGGGATTGGCGAGTTATGCTCGAATCAGACTCAACCCGACACGATAGTAGCACTGGCCTCTCCGAAGACTACATCCACGGAGACGCGTTCCAAGCACCAGACGAAGTCGACGCTGGAGCCGATCCAGACCCACTGGCTTTCGGGAACCCAACCCATCCAAACTGATAGAAACCATCGCAAAATCAAACCCATGAGTGCAACTACTGAATCAAACGTTGTCAGACCTACTGACGAGGTGAGCAAACATGATCCAACGTGGAGCAACGGTGAAGTGCTCCATATTCGTCGTGAAGACGAACCCAAGAAAAACACCACCGACTACAAACTCCCGATCTGGTGGCACGACCCTGAAACGACGGACGAAGAGAGAGTCCGCTGGTTCGAGCGGGAGAGAGCCCGCCGACAATTCATGCGGCAGGTCAACTCAGAGGGGGCCATGCCGTTCGCAGAGATGATGATGGAGAGAGCGAGCCGAGAGCAGCGCAAGAAGAGCGCAGCCGGTGAACTGGATCTCGACGAGTGGCGGTAATCAACGCCGCGTGAGCGGCCCTTTTCGGGGGGTGAAGAGCGAACAGCATCATCAGCATCCCAGACAGGAGAAGATGAGGCGTTCGCCGCTTTGCCCTTTGAGTGGGGTAAAAAGTGAACAGCATGATCAGCAATCTCAGCACGCCGATAGTGTCAACTGGCAAACACGCTGCGCTATGCCCGCGCAGAGCCGTTGGTTCAATTCCAACTCGGTGTATCGTAGGCTTCCAAGCCTACCTAGGTGTTTCGTGTGCTGTCGCGTCGACTCGCCCTTTCCAGGGGGTGACGAGCGAACAGCATCATCAACAACCCCAGACGGAGAAAGATGAAGCGTTCGTCGCTTGGCCCTTTTCGAAGGGTGAAGAGCGAACAGCATCATCAACAGACCAACGAGAGGGTGATCAAACACTCATCTCAAGTCCTTTATTGAAGTAATAACTGAGACATCCGGAAACAGACCACCGAAAGTGGCATCGCCAGTCAACTAACTCGCAGTCGCAGTCGCAGTTGCAGTCAAACTCATAACAATGAATTCCAACTTCGCAGACTCCGAAGAAGTCGAATCGACCATCAACAACTCGGACCTCCTCAGCGCAGACGATCAGATCGTCAAAGATCTCGCAGAGATGAGCGGTCAGGCAGTCGATGGCCCCATCGAAGCAGCCGGATACCTGTCCGATTACGAGCAGTACGCGGATATCGTCAGCGACGAGAGCAAGGCCCGAACGACCACCCTCCGACAGGCCCGTGGCGACCACACGCTCGTCGATCCGTTCGAGATCGCTGAGTTCCGAGAGTACATCCGGGGCTACAGTCAGTGGGACAGCATCAGCGCCGTGGACGACCTCCAGAACCTCATGGAAGACGACAACGAATTCTCGACGTTCACGACGCTGGAAGGCGAAGTCGTCTACGTCGTCGAAGACACTCACAGCACCATCGCCGGGAAGTTCATTCTCGACGACGGAACGGACGCCGAAGACGACGGAATCCAGGTCACTGTGTGGAAGGGCGAAGACTCGCCGGACTTCAACGTCGAAGAGGGCGACACCGTGATCATCGACGCCTTCGCTGTCAACCTCTGGGAAGGCAACAGTCAGACCAACATCGACGTGGAATCGACCCCAGCATCCAGCATCATCCAGACCGACGCCGAGTTCGAAGTCGGCCCTGAAGAGGTCAGCCTCGAAGGCACGATCACCGGACTGCGGAACCCCGGCGGCGTGCTGTTCGAGCGCGACCTCGATGACGGAGAAACCGAGTGGGACCTCCGTATCAAGGCCCACCTCGCAGCCGAGGATGGCGAAGAGCACAGTATCATCTTCAACACCGAAGAGGCAGAAGAAATCCTCGGCATGACCGTGGACGAAGCGAAAGAACTCGCCTCGCAGGATCTCGGGGGCAACCCGGCGACTCTCGCCGCCCTCGAAAGCCTCGCGGACGAGCGTGTCAGCATCGAAACCCTCCATTACACCGACAACGACACCTACAAGGTCACCGAGATGGAGGAAATGCAGTCGGCAGCAGACCGAGTGGCACAGGCAGCCGAAGCCGCGCCTGTAGACGACTAACGAGCCACCCACCATGGTTGGCTTCTTTTTTTATGGTACATATCTCGCCACTTGGTAGAAACCGAATCGGAGATTCGGTATGCTGGTGAGACGCAGGGGACCCTTGCCTGCAAGGTTCCATCGTGCCTGCCGTAGGCGGGCGCGATCCCCGCTCAGTGGTTTGGTTGGACCGGTCGACGAAGCCCCGAACCGAATCCTCGACGCAACCGCACAGCTGCCTATCGGAGTGGCGACAGCAGGCCGGCCACCGGTGCCCGAGCCGGAGGTGACCCGAAACGGCGGGCCGGGGGTCGTGAGCCCACCCTCACTCACGACCCCCGGCCAAGCCGGGTCACCCCCGACCGGTGGCGCTCCCGGCCTCATTCCCCCATGCCGCTGGTGGGGGGTTGGGGGTTGTCGACGGCCCTTTGTGAAGGTGAGGGGTGAACAGATTGAAAACATCATCCGGAAGACGATCTGAGTCGAGATAGCCAGCCAGACAACCTACCGACGACCACCAACAATGTCAACTGTAAAAGGACAATCCAGCGGCGCAAGCACCGATACCGAAACATACAACGAGCGACAACCGAACGTAAACCAACTGGGCCGAGTGATCGGACAAACCCGGATCTCCTACGGCGGCGGGAACGATCCGAAATACGTCAAAACCCCACTCTACGAAGAACTGGGCCGAGCGACGGTTGCAGGCATCCTCGTCGAAGCCGAAAACAGCGGTGGGTCGCTTACGGCCAAGATCGAATGCGATGGTCACCTGTTGCGCGCCTACGCGAACAGCAACAGCGGGGCTAACCCCGGAGACATCGCGGCCATCGACACGCCCGCTGCAGTGATCGTCACCCTCCGGCCAGACACCTACGAACCGGAGGACAACGACAACAACCGGATCTACTCGTCGCCCAACATCGAAAGCATCCGAACGACTGACGCGGATCTCATGTGGGCAAACAAGGCCGAAGCGGCATCAGAAGCTATCAAACGAGCCAACGAGCTCCTGGACAAATTCGACACCTACGAAGAAACGGATCAGTCCCCAGAACCGGAGTTCAAAATGTGGAACGTCCACCACAGTCGAAGCCAAGTCGAGGCTCTGAAGGAGCACGCCAATGCGGTAATCGACAAGGCAATCGAAGCAGTCTCGAATACCGAAGAGAGCACCTCTGACGAAGAGAGCACCTCTGACGAAGAGAGCGCCGACACTGGCTCGGAAGAGAGCGCCAATGCCGAAGGGGAGAGCGAAAGTGGCCTCCAAGAGGTTCTCAACGCCCACGACGTGTACCCACCCGCCATCGGCACTCTCACTACCGAATTCGACACGGTGGACGAAATGCTCGCTCACGACGACCTCGACAGCCTCGATATGGTCGGCAAGTCAACCATGGAGGATATCGAAACGATTCGATCAGCGTAACTAACACACTCAATCGGTCACCACACTCCACGCTTGGGTAGTGAAAACCCACTACCCTAGGGCCTCACTCAGACTGGTCAGACCACTGCGCTATGCAGTGGTCAGCGGTTCGAATCCGCTAGGCTCTTTTCCCGCGTGTCTGGTCAACACGCGGACCCTCGGCAACGAGTCGAGTCCCACCTACTAGTCTAGTAGCAGCCGGTCAACCTGCTTCTAACTGCTAGTCTGTCGGGTCACACCTCGGTAGGTCAACTCTGGCGGTCATACGTCGCGTGACTGTCGATGGCTTTTTCACCGCAGTTACGACGACGCACACTCGCTACAATCACTGGTCAAATGTCGCACAGAGCCCCTCGATCAGAGAGGCATCCTCTGTGTGGCATTTTTTTATACTACACAGCTTAGCGGTTGTAAATGTCTGCAACAACTGTGGTGGCTTTCCGGGCTCTTTGTCATAGTGATTAATGGAGTAGTTACGAATGACAGACGACGAACCTTACGAGCAGACCAGCACGATTCTGTCACCACAGTGTTACCGAGACGACGAATCTGTGACCCAAACCGAGCGCGCGAAAACGAAACAAGCAGTTGCGAACATCTCCGGGGCTATCTACCAAGGCCTTGGACCAGACGGGCTTGTCATCGCCATCAGTTCAAAATTCTCAAACTCGACCAAAGCCGTCCGACGGACTCTCGAAGACAACGGCATCGTCCTCGAAAACGAGCGGTTAGACTCCGATCTTCCGTGGGTCGGAATCCCGAAACACCACACGCTGTACTACATCAAGGAGACACCGTTCAACTGATTTCAAACGTATGCGAGGAAACCGCTCTTACGAGCGGTATGCTGGTGAGACGCAGGGGACCCTTGCCTGCAAGGTTCCATCGTGCCTGCCGTAGGCAGGCGCGATCCCCGCTCACTAACTCCCCCGAGATGCGCATCGAAGGCCCTTTCCTCTAGGTGATTAACGAGATGTCCACCCAACAAGGCACTCACACCACGATCACGAAGAGTGAATTCGAATCGTTCCTAGAGGAACACACCGAGTTCAACGCGGTTCCAACGGCAAGTGACTGTCAGATCATCTACGAGATCGATCTGCCGAAAGACCACCTCTCCGTCCGTATTCTCTCGACTATCGAGCGTAACGTGTCGCGGCCATACGCCCAAGACTCGATCAAGATCATGCTGTGGCATCGTGGTGCCCAAACCGTGGTTGGTGAAAAGAAACGAGCCTACAGGGTCGATGGGTGGAAAAGCAATATTCAGGAAAAAATCGAAGATCTTGTTGCAAACTACCGCGATCACGTCTTCGGGTGGTGTGACGAATGTGGGGACGCGTGCATCAAAAGCGAAATCGGGCCGTTCAAAACATACCTCGACTGTGCGACATGCAACTTCAGTACCGAACTGTGAGACGACTACCCACCATGGTTGGCTTCTTTTTTTATGGTACATATCACGCTGCTCGCTGGAAACCGAATCGAAGATTCGGTATGCTGGTGAGACGCAGGGGACCCTTGCCTGCAAGGTTCCATCGTGCCTGCCGTAGGCGGGCGCGATCCCCGCTCAGTGGTTTGGTTGGGCTGGTCGACGAAGGCCCGAACCGAATCCTCGACGCACAGCTCCGACCGCAGGCCGACCACCGACACCGGGCCGGACCCGAAACAGCGGGCCGGGGGTCATGAGCCCACCCACACTCATGACCCCCGGCCAAGCCGGGTCCGACCCGTAACCGGTGGTACTCCCGGCCTCATTCCTCCATACCACCTCGCCCCGGGACAGCAAGAAACGACCCCATTGGGATAGGCCGCACGCTACCCCACCGACACAACACCACCCGCTACCAACGCTACCCAACTGCCACCAGTGACAACCCGGACCATCCCAACGCCGTCCTACCGAGAACCGAGAACAGACCTACCGTTACTGACAACGGATAAAGCTAACACCATCCAAACACATCAGAACGACCCGAGAACAGACTTCAAACAACAGATCTCCTGGATACAGATAACACCTACAAAGACTACGAACACTGAAAACAATGCGTACACGGCTTCAAAAACATGAACACGAGAATAGCTACTGGATCAAATCTACGTTTAACACGAAGATGATCAAAGAACACTCACGTAGTCAAACGTGAGTGAACGAGAGAGCAAAGAACGGAAAAGCTCACGTTACAAAACGAAGAGACCAGAGAACAAGCCCTACGTAGTCGAACGTAGGGGGACACTAGAGCACATAATGCGGAGCGGAGAGCCTCACGTTACAAAACGAAGAGACCAGAGAACAAGCCCTACGTAGTCGAACGTAGGGCGCACTAGAGCACATAACGTGTAGGTGGAGAGCACGCCGTGGGGTGGAGAGCGCATCGTGCGGGGATGAGAGCGCATCGTGCGGGGATGAGAGCGCATCGTGCGGGTGGAGAGCGCATCATGCGGGGGGAGAAGAGCACGTTGTGGTGGTAGAGAGCACGTTCTGAGGAAGAACACGCTGTAAGGAAAGAGCACGCTGTGAAGAAGGGGCATCGTGGGCTGGAGAGTGCGTTACGGGAGAAAGCACGCGATTATATACGACAATAAAGAGGGTGCCATAGAAGGTGTGGGTTATCGGGATCGTGCAACCACAACAGACACTACAAAATTTGTCTGTTGTAATGAGTGAATCAATGAGTACGAACAAACTACATGAAAACGATCCAGAACAACAACAGGGTCTTGGGGATTTCGAATACTCGCAATATGGGAAAGAGACTCCAGACGAATACATCAAGCAAGTAGAAAGGGGAGACGATATCTTCTCTCTCACAAAAGCCGATCAAGTCTGGATCAACGGCGTCGAATATACTGTTATTGGAAGGCGACCCACACTCATTGCCTCGCCTGTAAAATACGTGATCGGTGAAGATGGATCACAACGCCAGCTTACCGCAGGCCAAATCGATGGCGAGAACGCTGCAGGCGTTACATGGGGTTCAAATATATCTGGCAAGAGCAAAGATGAGATAACCCGATCTACACTCATATCCTCGTATGATGAAGTGTATATCACCTATCAAGGGGACGATCTAAAACACTTTCACGACATCATCCCAGACGCCGATACCCGGGAATGTCCCAACTGTGGTAGTGTCGGCGGGATGGTGAAGCACTCAGAGGTACAACAGAACACCGTCATCGAAGTGCGGGTGTGTTCAGATAGCGAGTGTAAAGAGATCTACAGACTCACCCAACCGATTAATCAAGATAGCAAAGCCCAACTCCTTATCCGGAACCACGCCAAGAACAAATTCGAACTCAACACGTTAACTGGGTTCTATGAAGTCGAAGACCAAGACGACTTCTTGGCTCCAATGGAGACTCATGATGGGGCTCACGACGGCTATCGAACTGCAGAGCAAATAGCAACTCTCCTGAACAAGAAAATGGGCCCAGAAGGGATCAACTCGATTCTTCAGAGAGACGGGTCATTCTCTGTTGGTGAACTGCTAAATCTACTGTCGTTCAAAACTATATCTCACGGTGTAGCAGCTACAACAGAAACAGAACTCAACGATTGGGGGGAGATCTTGGTCAAGCACTTTTCTGAAGTCCGAAATATGCCCTCTGTTGAACACATTGCGGCCCACCTTTCAGAATCAACACCACAGCTCTTCGCTAATGTATTATACGCGATCACGGGCGTCAAGCAAAAGCTCACAACGACTGACCCCCAAGAGACAATCTCCAAATCTAACGAACCGAACAAATCTGATCTGGACATCATCGAAGAGATGATTATGGGAGAAAAACCCCCCATCAGAAACTCCACCGAGAAGAAAATAGCCAAACGGCTCACCGAAGGCATTACCGGGGAAGACTTCCTCACGTCGACAGCATTCTACGAACTGCTCACAGAAACAGCCGAAGATACCGTTTTCGGGGAAACAACCTACGATCAAGGCCGATTCGACCAATTAGACGAAGAGAACGCAAATCTAGTCTGGAGAGACAGCGTGCGATCCCACGAGCAGATGATGGAGGTAACGTACACCGAGTTCCACCCCCACGAGAGAGAAGAGTTCTCTATAGGTTGGCTCTGGGATATGAGAGAGTTCGACCCGACGCTACAGACGTAGACAACCGGTTGAACGTATCCAACGAAAGCTCGATACACCCCATCCACCAAGCAAAGATACCCCACGACCAGTTTTGATGGGGTATGAGTGAAAAGGGTAATACCCCACCACCAATCCTCATATGATTCAAACGAGAACCTACAGAGGCGACCTTCGAGACGACGATGGAACAGTTGTCAATACCTGCGATCTCACCCCCGATGAATGGGTTGGCGAGATCGTCTCGATACCACATCCCAATTCAGGTCACATGGGAAAATCGCTTGGCAAAGTGGTTGAAGCAACACCGGTCCAACGTACCCGAAAGAAACCACGCCACGGGATAGAGAATACCGGAGATGAACCCCCAGAATACGAGGAAGTGGAGTACACCAAACTCGTCATCGTGGATCTACTCATGGGGACGGCACACAGAATGATTAAAGAAGAACCCATCCCTCCAGGACCATCGTTCGTCAAAACCGGGACAGAGTATGCTGTATATGCTCTTCAACATCGAAATGGGCGTGGCGAATGGGTGGAAATTGCCCACCGCCCATCAGCCAACCCATGGAGCCACAACCAGTTTGGTGTGAAATCAACTCAAGAAAACTACACGGGCCACGAAGAAACCCGGATCGTCAAGGAGTCCGTCACCCACCACCGAGACGAAAACGCCGATCCAGCTGATACAGACGCCTACACACTCGAATACGATCTCGAACCTATCACAGTAGACTCCCCAGAAGACACACCTCAGTAGACACAGACCACGCCGAACGATTGCACCCAAATTATTATTGGTTTAGTGTGAAGGGCGAGATCATGGTTAAAGAAGTCAATCCAGAAGACGGCGTAATCTACCACACGATCAAAGCTGAAGAAGATGCAGAACAAGCAGCCGAGGATATTTGGAGCCAACTCCGCGAAGCCCACCTCAAGCTTGAGTTGGACCACATCACACTCATTATCGGAATCCCCGAAGGCCACTTCAACGATGAGGGTGGCTACTCGCCGGAGATGTATCACTTCCAGAAGTCTCTGTGCTTAGGTATTCTTCCGGGTTTCGTCGATAAACTCTCATTCCCATTGGGGGATGAGCTGGACACAAGCAAAGTAACTCCTACAGACGCGATTGAGGCTGACTTCGCAAGAGCAGAAACCCAAGAGACAGGAACTGCGAAGCTTGTGGGAGAACCAAGCCAACCCATCGAAAAAGGTGAAGAAGCAGCGGATTTCTTGCGAAAACGAGATCTCAAAGCACGATTTAACCACGACAAAAGCCACCTCGTATGGGGTCTGGTCGAAAGAGGACACTCTACTGACGCCCTAATCGAAGCCGTCAAAGAGTAGAAGTCGACCACCTCCCATCAGAACGAAGACGCAAATACAGCTTATACAGACGCCTACACTCCCGAATATAGCAAAACACTGGCCACTGTAAGCCCACCCAAAGTTGACATCCTCCCGCGCCTGAAGACGCGGGAATCCCACGGCACCGCACCGCTGGAATAACTTCTAAGCAGTCATTCTCAACCGCACCAACTTCTCTACAAGACCAAACCAGCTATTTATTAAATCTCTTACCTTTATTGTATTGAATTATGTTCTATACAGAGTAAAAGTTAAGTAGGTATCTCTATATGGTAATTGTATGAGCACACGACCCACGCGAGAACACCCGGATGACATCGGGCCGGTGGAAACCGGTAGCAAACCCACAGAAACCGCCAACTACCCTCCAGCGCCGCTCCTAGTTGGTATTGCGTTTGTCCGCGCGACCGAAGAACGACAACACCCACGAACGACGATCACCGAAGTAGCCGAAAAATTTAGCGCGCTCGGTTTTAGTGATCGATACCCCAACACCGACATCGAGAGTGTCATCAAACAGTGGGATGACGAAGGGCTGATCGTCAATCAAAAAGAGCCGATCAACCACTGGTTCGGCTTTACTGACTGCGACCACTGCCGAGCAGAATCTAACCACTCTCCCAAAGAGTTCCAGGAGATACTCGAAACAGCAGCTCGTAATTTCACACCCATCAAAAATAAGTAAAGCCTCAGCAGCCAGTCAAAGATGTGTGGAAGGTTGAGGCTCGTCTATCCCACTCTAATCTACATATCACCACCGAAACTTAATCACACCCGGAGGCATCTATTTTTTTGAGTGATACCTGAAATGGAGTCAATTAAGAAAATCCTCGAACACCTCGGATACGAATCGGTCCTGGAACTCAACATCAATGACTCGATCACGCTTGAGTCGGGTTCAGACGCAATCATGGATTTGACTATCGAACGTGTTAGCGACAATCACCTAAGCATAGCCCACTACTGGGTCCAACACGGTGATCTGATGGCAGATCCAGAAATCGTCTTCGACATCTCAGGCGATGAGTGGACCCCTATCGAACATAAGGTCGACCCCCGATTCCACAGGCACAATGAAGACGGGCTACCAGAGTCTCAGCAGTTCGCCACAGAAACGTGGGACACCAATTTACAGAGACAAGGGTTCGTCGACATTGCTAAGCAGACCGACCATCAAGACACCTCCTCATACAAATGACGAATCCAGATCCCTCATCAGAAAAGCGGATCGACCGCGAAGAGTACCTCAACATCGCTCACGAGTACAGAGACGCTCTTTTGAAATCGCTCGGTGTCATCGGCATCCAACATTCAGCCACTCGCACCATCCCAGGGAACCGAATCCGAGAACTACCAGTTGAAGCAGCTGAGTCCCACACTACTGCAGGTAGTATCGGTCATTCACGACAGCTCGTCGATGTAACCAACTATACAGGCGACCTCGACGTTCCTTCAGCAGAAGATGTGCAATACATGACGATCCGTGAGACAACTGGTCGAGCAGCAATCTGGTCGTCTGCAACACTCGGCCTTGGCTGGGAAACTATCCCTACACCCCGAGAGGTAAAACTCGCTGAATACCTTGAAGGCCTCCAGGACAAATATATCACTCCAGATTTGTATGGCGGAATCACACCTACAAACCTAGTCGAAACGCTCGAAAAGAACCTATTCGGGAGCTCTCTGAGAGACGACAAAATCGAGTTGTGGCTACCGCCGGAGAAAACCAATATCACCAACACAGCAGCAGTCGAAGATTGTGTAGCACGAGTAACAGCAAATCTCACCAAAGAGAGATGGCTCGATCCCATCCGCCATGAAAGTAGAATGTCTCATTCTCAAGAGGGCGAAAACCCATTCTCTCGCTTCTCAGTCCATCTCCATGGATGTACACTCGCCGTCGAAAGTTACAATACCGGTCATACATTCGAAGACCGAATCTGGACATATGATAAGGAAGGGTGGCACTCATTAGAAGGCAACTCCGAAGGAACTGGATACCTTACCGTCGACGAAGAACAACAACCGTTCACAGATAATTCAGTACCACCCAAAGAGCACAGAACAATCGATACCGAAGTCTACACCATCCCCGAATTTGCTAAACCAGAAGATATCCTCTCAAGTACCGGTCTCGATACAGAAATCATTCGGCCAAGCCCCCACACCCCAAACGTAGACTAACGGTACCTACAGAAATTCTCTCATGACAAACATCGACCAACAGAAGCTCGTAGAATCTCTCAAACAGATTGAGGAAGATATCGATAATGGAGATCTCAAAACGGCTCAAAGAGGGCTCAGAGACCTACGCACCAATCTAGACGTTACTGCCGGGTCAGCTAATACAACAATTGGGATCAAAAATCGACATCCGCTCATACGAGAGTAGAAACAGCATCTTCTTTATCACGTCAGATCACTCATCAATTATAAAGAGCGAGGAGAATACCCGTGCCTTTAGGCGCGGGATGAATCCGACAACCAATTCTCCAGTCCACCGTCGATAGCCGAGCCGGATATTCCACCGCCTATAATCCGAACCTTTACAATAGAAGCGAGTATAAGTGCTTATACAGACGTTCAGAATGCTGGAAGTCCACCGCACCCATCAAGCGAACATTCTCAACCACGCGCAGGTAGAGGAACCGCTCGACAGGCACGGGTGGAGTGCCAGCAAGCTCTGGAACGTCGCCAACTACCACTCCCGACAAGAGTGGGACGAGACGGGCGAGATTCCTGACCACGGAGACCTCAAAGACGAGTTGAAGACCCATCCAACGTACAAGGGACTGCATAGTCAGTCCAGTCAGCGCGTTCTGGAAGAGCTCGCTGAAGCCTTCAACTCGTGGTACGGCAAAAGGAAGTCCGACAGTCGAGCGAATCCGCCCGGCTACCGCAAGAAAAACTACTACGACAACCAAGGCCGTCGCGTCCACGAAGAACACCCGCGTAGTACGGTGACGTGGAAGCAAAACGGCATTAAACACGACACTGAGAACAACCGTGTTCGTCTGTCAAAGGGCGCGAATCACAAGGAACACCCGAAAGCGTGGGAATACATCCTTGTTGAATACGAAACTCGACCCGGCGTTACCATCGAGAACCTGCAACAAGTCAGGGCCGTCTACGACCAAGCGAAGGGTCAGTGGGAACTACACCTCGTCTGCAAAGACGAAATCGAGACACCTACCGCGCCCGGCAACGAGACAGCGGGTGTTGACCTCGGTATCTGTAACTTCGCGGCTGTCGCATACAGCACCGAGGAAGCTGACCTGTACCCCGGCAACCGCCTGAAACAAGACGGGTACTACTTCCCGAAAGAAATCGCCAACTGCGACGACTCTGGTGGCGAAGAAGCAACCCGATTGCACAATAAGTGGTCGGA
>Ga0136598_1000337_pt1 | contig 23603 bp, 18 predicted proteins | sample AntRauTorcE11899_FD_104790 | JGI IMG/M metagenome (GOLD analysis project Ga0136598, IMG submission 104790) | Saline lake microbial communities from Rauer Islands, Antarctica - Metagenome Torckler E11 #899 | ecosystem: Environmental > Aquatic > Non-marine Saline and Alkaline > Saline | place... | reverse complement strand
GGTGGTTGATCCGCTGGCTCTTTTAGAGGAAATTGAGAATGTGCAGGCGCACGGTGTGGAATTAAATGATCGTTTTCTCATCAGCAATGCCGCCCACATTATTTTACCCTACCATACGCTGTTAGATAAATTGAAGGAACAACACCGCGGGGATGATGCCATAGGAACCACGGGACGAGGGATTGGCCCGGCCTATGTGAGTAAAATTTCGCGTCAGGGTATTCGGGCCGGTGATTTACTTCAACCGGAGATACTGGGAAAAAAGGTTCGAAGTAATTTAAAAGGCATCAATGAAGCGCTGGTCCATATTTATAAAGAAGATCCCTTGGAAGCCGATTTATTAATCAACGATTTAAAAGAAGCAGCTGAAAACCTGCGCTCATTTATTGCCCAAACAAGTACAACATTGCACCAAGCTATTCGCGATGAGCAAAATATCTTAATGGAGGGTGCGCAGGGAAGTCTCTTGGATATCGATCACGGATCGTATCCATTTGTAACGTCTTCATCACCCACAGCGGGGGGAGCCTGTACCGGCACCGGCGTGCCGCCCTCGGCCATTGATCACGTTATGGGTATTTCCAAGGCCTATTGCACGCGCGTGGGCAACGGGCCATTTCCGACAGAATTAACCGGCGAAATTGGTGAAAAACTGCGCGAAGCCGGTCAAGAATTTGGTGCTACCACCGGGCGCCCGCGACGTTGTGGCTGGATTGATTTAGTAGCCCTCAAATATGCTGTTGACATCAATGGCATGGATGAGCTGGCGCTCTCTAAAATTGATATTCTCAATGATTTTGAGCAGGTGAAGCTTTGCACCGACTATCGGATTGATGGAAAAACCACCCAAACCTTTCCCCTTGATATTGGTCGCCTGGAACGGGTTGAGCCGGTATATAAAACGATGGAAGGGTGGGAAAAAGATATTAGTTCATTTAAAAAGATTGACGATATGCCCACCGAGGTGCAGAACTTTATGGGGTATATTGAAGATTATCTGGACGTGGAAATTAAAATCTTATCCATCGGCCCCGGTCGCTCAGAAACAATGGAGCGGTGATTAACGCTTGTTTCAGTATCGGTCATTGCCAACGGAGCAAATGTAATAAGCGGAGTGCCGCAATCTCCTATCGAGGATACTGCTAAAATCATTAGAAGGGGATCACTTCTTCTAATGCTGTGGGAGGTTGTGCTTGCATCCCTTTTGGAGTACCTCCGAACAAATAAGATCTTTGTTTTGAATTTTTGAACAAAGGTAGTAATGTTTAAAATATAGATTTCTCGCTTCGTTCGAAATGACAGATGGGATTCAAAGAAAAAGCCCTCGCAAAATTTGCAAGGGCTTTTATGAGCGGGAGACGAGAATTGAACTCGCGACCTTCTCGTTGGCAACGAGATGCTCTACCGCTGAGCTACTCCCGCTTAAAGCGATTCAAATATAAGGGCGATGGAGCCTACTTGGCAACCCTAATTTCAATTAAATAATAAATTTTTTACGTCTTACACCAAATCAGTTACTATCATTCAAAAACGGCAACATCAGACTCCTTTTTTTGTGCCGTCAGCCCCAATTTTACAATTCAACCTGCGAGCCCATTTCAACCACACGGTTAGAGGGCAAGTTGAAATAAGCCGTAGCCTGTTGCTGGTTGCGCACCATCACCCCAAACAGATGATCGCGCCATTTGTACATTTCTGAATGGTCAGATTCTGAAGGTAAGATACGTTCTTTGCCCAAGAAGAACGTTGTTTCTGGAATACTGAACTCAAATTCATGTTCTTCCTTTTCTACCTTTTCAAGCATGTGTGGGATATCAACACTTTGAGCAAAACCACTTTTAATGACAACACGATAGAATCCGCTGCCCAATGATTCAACTTCCAGCTGTTCGCCCCTGGCAATGCGGGGTTTATCATCCGTGGTTTGTACGCTCAAAAGCACCACTTCTTTATGAATCACTTTATTATGTTTAATATTATGCAGCAGGGCCGGAGGGGTGCCCTGCGGATTTGAGTACATGTACACGGCTGTTCCTTTAACCCGTTTTATCTCGCTCTCATCTACATCCACTTGTGCGCTTATATCATCCATAAAATCTTCAAGCGGCAATTCTCCGCTTTTAATATGGGCTCCCAGAATGGTGCGCCCCTTCTTCCAGGTGCTCATAAGTGTAAAAATAATGCCCGCAACAACCAGCGGGAACCAACCTCCTTGGGGGACTTTAATAATGGTAGCTCCCCAAAATGCCAGGTCAATGATAAGAAATCCGATTGTTAAAGCAGCTACTGCGGGGATGCTCCAGTTCCATCGAACGCGCATTACAACAGCAAAAAGCAGCGTAGTGAAAACCATATCTGTAGTGACACCTACACCATATGCTGCGGCCAAATTGCTTGAGGAGCCAAACCCAAGTACCAGCCCAATACAGGCAATCATCAATATCCAGTTGATGGCCGGCATGTACACCTGACCTACTTCCTTTGAGGAGGTCTGCACAATTTTCATACGCGGGATGTAACCCAACTGAACAGCTTGGCGCGTAAGGGAAAAAGCACCCGATATCACAGCCTGGGAAGCAATAATAGTAGCCATGGTTGCAATAATTACCATGGGGTATAATGCCCATTCAGGTCCCATTAAAAAGAAGGGGTTTTCTACCGCTTCGGGTGTTTGAAGTAGCAAAGCTCCCTGGCCAAAATAATTGAGCAGCAGGCAGGGCAGCACAATGCTAAACCAGGTAAGACGGATAGGTAAAAGTCCAAAGTGACCAATATCAGCATAGAGCGCTTCACCACCCGTTACGACCAAAAATACTGATCCCAGTACAAAGAATCCCGACATCCCATTGCGTATAAAAAAATCAATTCCGTGTATAGGATTCAGTGCCTGAAATACCTGGGGAGCCTGAATGATCTGACTTACCCCCAAAACGCCCAGGGTGATAAACCAGACCGTAGTGATAGGTCCAAAAACCTTACCCAACCCGGCAGTACCTCTGCTCTGAAATATGAAGAGCCCCAATAAAATACCAATTGTTATAGGGATGACGTACGGTTCAAACAAGGGCGTAGCTATTTTTAAACCCTCTACGGCACTAAGTACCGAAATTGCAGGGGTAATCATGCTGTCGCCGTAGAGCAGAGCCGCGCCAAAAAGCCCGGCCAGTATCAGCCATCTGCGCAATTTACTGCCGTTGCCCCGGGGGGTGATGAGTGCCGTTAGTGCAATGATTCCACCTTCACCGTTATTATCAGCCCGTAGTACAAAAATCAGGTATTTTATGGTAATTACAAGAATGAGGGCCCAGAATATTAAGGAAAGAATCCCCAGTACATTCGCATGAGAAGTGACAAGCCCATACTCTGCATGGAAACTTTCGCGAAAGGCATAAAGCGGGCTGGTACCAATATCACCATACACGATACCGATGGCAGCCAGTGATAAGCCGGCCAGATACTTTTTTGAATTTTTATCGGAACCGGAATCAGACATGACAGTTGAGAATGTAAGGAGAGGGACAAACTAATCAAAAAATAAACTTTACCTCTTCCTTTGGGAATGATTAAGTTTACTAATTCGCTGGCGTTTTTATTACCTTAACGACTTGCAATTGCCTGCAAATTTAAAATCATTTTAATGATTGATAAACCACGCGATTACTGCGGAATTTTTGGCGTTTTTGATCACCCCGATGCAGCTCTCCTTTCGTACTACGGTCTGCATTCATTACAGCACCGCGGACAGGAATCGGCCGGTATTACCACCTCTTTTTTTGATGAAGAAAACCAGCGCTGGAACATGCCTACCTACCGCGACTTTGGGCTGGTGCTCAATGTATTTGACGATAAAGAAATTTTTAATAACGAACTGAAAGGGCGCTCGGCTATTGGCCACAATCGATATTCTACCACCGGGGCGTCCAAAAATCCCGCCAACATTCAGCCATTTCGTGTGCACTACCGTGAAGGAAATTTGGCCATTGGCCACAATGGAAATCTTGCCAACGCAAAACAGCTGCGCGATCGCTTTCGGGAAGAAGGGGTACTGTTTCAAAGCACTTCAGACACGGAACTGATTTTGCACCTCATTTCCCACAGCCGCGAAGATACTCAGATGGAGCAAATACTGGATGCCCTCCATCAGATTGAAGGGGCCTATAGCTTGGTGATGCTCACCGATGATAAACTTATTGCCGTACGCGATCCCAACGGATTTCGGCCCTTGGCGCTGGGCAAGGTGGATGGAAGTTATGTTGTGGCCAGCGAAACCTGCGCCTTCGATATTATTGATGCGGAGTATATTCGCGATGTTGAACCCGGAGAGGTGGTGGTGATTGATCGGGAAGCGGCCGAGCAGGATGAGCCCAAATCATACCACCTGGAGGCTGAATACGGCACCGGCAGTAGTCAGTGCATTTTTGAATACGTGTATTTTTCGCGGCCTGACAGTAAAATTTTTGGCGAAAACGTGGACAAAGTGCGCCGTAATTTGGGCAAGTATTTAGCCAAAGAACATCCGCTTGATGAAATATTAGAAAACAAATCTGATCGCCGGCCCATCGTTATTTCCGTGCCCGATTCAAGCAACACGGCCGCGCTGGGATACGTGCATCAAAGCCAGAAAATTGGAAATGATTGTAAATTTGAAATCGGCCTCATTCGCAATCATTATGTGGGCCGTACCTTTATTTCACCGGGACAGAAATCGCGCGAGCAAAAAGTGCGCACCAAATTCAATACCGTCCAGGGCGTGATTGAGGGCCGGTCAATTATTATTGTTGATGATTCCATTGTACGGGGCACAACCTCCCGCTATCTTGTGGATATGATTCGTAAAGACAATCCGGCCGAAATTCACTTTATTGTGAGCTCGCCGCCCATCATCAGCCCTTGTTATTATGGCATGGATTTCCCCACGCCCGAGGAGCTGATGGCCAACCGGTTTGATCGCGACATCAACAAAATGGCCGAAGAAATTGGGGTGGATAGCCTCCGATACCTTTCGGCAGACGGCTTGGTAAATGCGGTGAAAGAGGCAAATCCCAATGGCGGGGATTATTGTACCGCCTGTTTCACCGAAAACTACCCCGTACCGGTTAATTTTGGCGTTGCCAAAGAAGAAAACGAACTGGTTTAATGAAATTTAACAACGCCGAATTTATAACCGGAGCGCCCTCCCTTGATGTTTGTCCGGAGCCCCGCTTCCCTGAAATTTGTTTTGCCGGTCGTTCGAACGTCGGCAAATCGTCCGTTATCAATGCGATAATGAATCACGGCGGGCTGGCACGCACCAGTAACACGCCGGGCAAGACGCGGCAAATGAATTATTACCTGGTGGATGATGATTGTTATTTTGTGGACTTGCCAGGCTTCGGATATGCAAAAGTGTCTAAAGCGGAACGCGAAAAATGGGGGCGGGATATACGCGAATATTTGCTGGACCGGGAGACGCTGCGTCTTGTACTGCATCTGGTTGATATAAGACACAAGCCAAGCGACTTGGATGAAGAATTTTTTTACTGGCTGGGCGTCAACCGCATGCCTTTTGGCGTGATTCTGAACAAAGCCGATAAGATTTCACGAAACAAACAAAATCAATCAAAATCCAGGCTGCAGCGCATCCTCGATGAAATGAATATTGAGGTGCCCATTATTATTACCTCAGCTGAGAAAAAAGAGGGTATTGATGAAATACGCGATTTAATATCAGAATTTGCAGGGCATTGAATATCATAAATTGATACACTAAGATTCACAAAAAAGATACCGAGTTGCACGAAGTTCTTTGCGAGCCTTTGCGGATTCTTTGAGTAACAATGTATAGTTAGAATTTACTGCTGTATATTTTGACCCAAAAAATTTGATAGAATTGAAATTTGTCAATTGTAATTTTCATACATCAATATGTCACATAAAATACTGTTAGCCGATAATGTTGATCCTGCCTGCGAAGAGGTATTTGCGGAGAGGGATATCGAAGCCATTCGAAAAACGAATCTAAGTCGGGATGAATTACTGGCCGAAATACCGTCCTACCAGGGCATCGTGGTGCGCAGTTCAACCACCGTTGATGCAGAGCTAATTAAAGCGGCCGGAAACCTGAAAGTTATTGGTCGTGCCGGCGTAGGTGTTGATAATATTGATATTCCCGCGGCTACATCCAATGGCATTTTGGTGATGAATACCCCCGATGGAAACACGGTATCTACGGCCGAGCACACCTGCGGCATGATTTTGGCCATGGCGCGGAATATTCCACAATCGGTAGCGCGGGTAAAAGAAGGCGGTTGGGACCGTAAAAAATATATGGGTTCAGAGGTGTATGGCAAAAGGCTGGGTATTATTGGTCTCGGTAAAATTGGAAGCGAAGTTGCCCAACGCATGCAGCAGTTTGGGATGCATATTCAGGCCTACGATCCGTTTTCATCGCAAGAAAAAGCCGACCGCCTGGATATAGAACTGCTGGAGCTGGATGAGTTGCTTGGTAACAGCGATTTCATCACCGTGCACACGCCTCTGACGGATAAAACAAAAGGGCTCATTTCTCTTAAAAATGCCGATAAACTTAAAAAAGGCGTCCGTTTAGTAAATTGTGCGCGAGGTGGCATTTATAAAGAAGAAGATTTACTTGAAATGATTGAGGGCGGATACGTGGGCGGCATCGCGCTGGACGTTTATTCCCAGGAACCGCCCGCTAAAGATTTGCAGCAGATGCTGAAGCATCCCAAAATTATTAGTACGCCCCACCTCGGAGCCTCCACCGAAGAAGCGCAGGAAAAAGTAGCCGAACAGATTGCCCGGCAAATGGTGGACGCCCTCGAAGGCAAAAACTTCAACGGCAGTTTAAATGGTAAATCCATTGCCCTAACCACCAATAAAGAGGTAAAACCATTTCTTACGCTGGCAGAAAAATTGGGCAGCTTTGCCATGCAGCTGGCTCCGGAGCATGCCAGTGAGTTTGATTTTGAGTATTCGGGTCGATGTGCAAAATTTGCCGATGTGTTAACAGATTCCATCTTAAAAGGAATGCTTGCCCATCACGTTAGTGAAACCGTAAACTTGATAAATGCTCGCGTGTATGCCGAAAATCTGGGGCTGAAAATTAAAGAAACCACAGCCCCGGCCCGGCAAACCTATGGCGATCTAATAACCATCCGGCTGGACGGCAGTGCTGCATTCAATAAAATTTCTGGCGCTGCATTTGGGGATGATGATTTTAGAATCATCGAGATTGACGGCTTCAATATTGAACTGCGCCTTGAAGGAGAAATTCTTCTTTACACCAATATCGACCGGCCCGGTATGCTGGCGGCCGTTAGCGGCGCGCTTTCTCAGCAGGATATTAATATTGCTTCGCTGAGCCTGGGGCGTTCCCATAAAGGATCGAATGCAGTAACAGCAGTTGCGGTGGATAAGCATATGAGTGATGATGAATTAAAGCCTTTACTGGAACTGGACGGGGTGAATGCGTTGAAGTATATCAGTTTGCCCGAGGATTAGTGAAATGTGAAAAGGCAAAGGTTAAATGAAGAATAACGGGTTTTTTGACCTTTCACTTTTCACCTCTCATTTTTTTAATAAAAACACTACGCTATGAAGATTGAGCATATTGGTATCGCAGTCAAGAATATTGAGGAAGCTATCGCTTCTTACAAAACATTGCTTGGCACCGACTGCTACAAACGCGAAAAAGTAGAAGCCCAGAAAGTGGATACGGCCTTTTTTAAAACTGGTGAATCGAAGGTGGAGCTGCTGGGTGCTGCCGGGCAAGATTCGGTAATCAACAAATATATTGCCAACCGGGGAGAAGGCATGCATCACGTAGCCTTTGAAGTGGATGACATTCACGCCGAAATGAAACGGCTGCAGGACGAGGGTTTTACGCTGCTTTCTTATGAGCCGGCTACCGGAGCCGATAACAAGCTGGTGGCTTTTGTTCACCCCAAAGATAATAATGGGGTGTTGATTGAGTTATGCCAGAGTCTGACATAATAGGTTGAGTTTAGGGCGGCACACTCCTATATTTGGCAATCAATTCGGGACATGGCGCAGTCCGGTAGCGCGCACGACTGGGGGTCGTGAGGTCGCAGGTTCAAATCCTGTTGTCCCGACATTGTGAAAGCTCTTGTGTGGCAATACCCATGCAGGAGCTTTTTGTTTGTGATGAACCTGCGAGCAGGTTCTGCCGAGGGCATCCCTTCGGGGAAATCCTGTTGTCCCGACATAGTGAAAGCTCTTGTGTGGCAATACCCATGCAGGAGTTTTTTGTTTGTGATGAACCTGCGGCAGGTTCTGCCGAAGGCATCCCTTCGGGGAAATCCTGTTGTCCCGACTTAAATGAAGCTCTTGTTCAGCTATTCCGAGCAAGATTTTTTTTATTTTTGTTCATTTTTGAAGGGATGCAAAACCAAAATTTGAAACGGCTTGTTTTTTTAGTAAAATATTGGAGTAAAGAAACGGGTCGCTAAATTTTAATCACATCAAAAAATTATGCAAAGAATAATTGGGTCAATTTGTTCTATCGGGGGGTTAATCGCCTTAATCTATACACTTATCAATTATATCAATAATTCCGATAGCTTTAGCTTTTTAGGCGCTGATGTAGTAGTAAGCGAGGGAAATATCGCTCCGGTTATTGTATCGGCTATTGTTATGATTATAGGTATTGTCATCTTATCTACATCAAATAAAAACAACTAAATACAAGAGGTATCGTTATGCTAAAATGGAGTATTATATTTCTCATTGTTGCTATCGTTGCAGCTATATTAGGATTTGGAGGAATTGCCGGCGCTTCAGCAGGCATTGCCAAAATACTGTTCTACATATTTATTGTAATTTTTGTGATTTCACTTATTGTGGGACGCGGTAAATGACTTCACTGTTTTAGAATACATTTAGAAAGGGCTATAAGGCCCTTTCTTTTTTTAAAGTCAGCCTGCTCAACGTACATTATTTTATCTTACCAGCCATGAACGCAGACGAAAAACATAAATTTATTTTAGAGAACCACATCGGTATTCCATTCACCGAGAATAACAGCGTAAAAGTGCTCAAAAACGGCGATGAGATATTTCCCGCCATGCTCGAGGCCATAAAAAACGCCAAGGAACAAATTGACTTTCTTACGTTTGTATATTGGACCGGCGAAGCAGCCCAGAATTTTGCACAGGCCCTGGCCCAAAAAGCTGATGAAGGGCTTAAGGTGCGAGTCATCTTAGACTGTTATGGTGCCGCTTTTATGGGAGAGGGCCTGGCCGATATGATGATTGAAAATGGGGTGGATTTGCAGTGGTTTCGCCCTTTGTCACGGTGGAAGGTTTGGAAATCTGATAACCGGACCCATCGCAAGGTGTTAATTTGTGATCACAAAATTGGGTTTACCGGCGGGGTGGGCATTGCCGAGGAATGGGAAGGTGACGCCCGGGATCCATCGGAGTGGCGCGAAACACACTTCAGGATAGAGGGCCGGGCGGTCAACGGTTTGCAGGCAGCCTTTTTGGAAAACTGGATGGAAACAGCCGGCGATTTCCCCATTCAGGATGACTGGGAAATCCCCTCCGCGCCAACAGATGCACCCAATAGCGATACGAGCATACAAGTCATCCGCACCTCGGCTTCGGTGCGCTGGAGTGATATTATGATGCTCTATCAAACGTTAATTAAAATGGCCGAAGATAGTATTCACATCACCACGGCTTATTTCAATCCCGAAGTCAAGATCATCAACCTGTTATCAGACGCTGTTGATCGCGGCGTGGACGTTCATATCATGATGCCGGGCAAGCACAACGATCAGCAGCTGGCTAAACTGGCCGGAGAAGAAACCTTCGAAATGCTTATGGAGGGCGGCGTTCAGCTTTGGTATTATCAAAAAACCATGTTTCATTCCAAGGCTTTAATTGTTGATGGGTTGGTAAGTTGCATCGGATCGGCAAACTTTAATCATCGCTCCATGCTCAAGGATGATGAGATTAACCTGACTTGTATTAATGAAGATCTGGCAGAAACACTTATAGAGAATTTTCGGGAGGATCTGGAATTTGCCGAACCCATTGATCCCGGCAGCTGGAAAAAAAGAAGCTATTTGAAGAGGGGCGTTGAGAAATTTGTGACGATAGCCAGAGAAGAAATTTAAATAATTAGTTTTTTAGGAACCATTCTCTCTTGTTGAAGTCTAAGAAACAAAGAAAGAATAAGGTGGTTCCTTATGTATATAGTAAATCAAGAAAGGCAGGCGTCACTCATTCGCGAGATGACCCAGCTTCGTAAAGACAGCAAAAGTTGGGAAGTGTATTACCATCACCCCTCCACCAATGTTATGTGGAAAAGCTACTTTCCGCAAGCCACTAATGATATGCGCGGCCCCAAAATTCTACGCACGGAACCGGTGCCCCATAGCTTGAAAAAACGCCTCTGGAATTGTCTGAATGAACCGAATCCGGAAAATGCTATTGGGCTGGGCATTGAGCTTTCTACGCAGCCCCACCGCTGGCAGCAAATAATAGTTCTTTTGGAACAAAATTACAGTACATACAACCGCAAACAGCTGTCGCATTTTATTGAGCATTTAGGTGTAGAGCAATATAAATCGCTTTTTAAAGACATCGGTTATTGTATTGATGACGGATCAATTTCGGAGAAATCATTTTGCCAGTTGGCCCGCCGGTCCAGAATTATACGCTTCAAACGATTTTGGATGCTCTAACAAAGGTTTTGATATGCTGACGCAATGACCCGTCCGGACAGCTTGCCCACTGAAGCCTTAGCGCAGGTGGGCTGGGTTCGCGGTCGGATGGGTTAATGTAGTCTAAAGGTACCCTCCGGACGGTCCCGAGGATTTGGGAGCCGATGGGTTTTGAAAAGATTTTAATTATTCTATACCTGTCAACGCCGCACTTTTCTCCCAGAGTTTTTCGGTAAGGGCGTCATCAAAAGCAATTTCAGCCGGCGCGGTGATGGATTTATTTTTAAAATATTTCCCGCTTATATTCTCCACCTCATCCGATGAAGCCAAATAAATTGACGTTTGGGCCCCGCTTGCAGGTGAACGCATAAAGGGTTTTCCCAAAATGTAGCTTAACTTAAGCCACCACGAGGCATCACTGGCCAGCCGGGTACCCACCACGCCGGGATGCAGGCAATTAGCAGTGATCTCATTTTTATCCAGCCGCTTGCTCAATTCATGGGTAAACATAATATTGCAAAGCTTTGAGAGCCCATACGCTTTCATATTGGAATAGCCGTTAGCAAGTTGTAAATCATTAAGATCAAAAATACCGGCCCCAATGCGATGAACCTCAGAAGAAACATTGACAATGCGCGCCCGTTCTGCATTTTTTAACGAAGGCATTAAAAGGTGGGTAAGAAGGAACGGCGCCAGGTGGTTGACGGCCATTGTTTTTTCAATACCGGCGGGAGTTTCTGCACGGGTTGATGCAATCATCCCGGCATTGTTGATTAAAATGTCCAGCGCATCAAAATTCTCATTAAACTGCTTGGCCGCCTTGCGTATATCATATTGATGAGCCAGATCGGCAATCATTATTTCTACGCCCGAATGACCGGTGTGTTCAATAATTTCTTGTTTGGCCTGTTGAGCGCGGTTCTCATTGCGGCACAGCATAACAACGTATGCGCCCATCCCGGCCAGTGCTTTAGCCGTTTCTTTGCCAATGCCTGAGTTGGCACCGGTCACCATGCAGATTTTATTTTCAACACCCATAAACAATTTAACTTAAGAGAAAAATGCTAAACTCAATATAATAGAACAGGCATGATATAAAAATGTGACAACTTTTAGCTTGAAGCTCGCTTCTAAATGATTAAATTAATAGATGTAAATTATGACTACAGAGTAAGCAGAGGCTCGCAGAGTAATAGCATGGTTTCTATGCACACTCCGCGAAACTCTGTGTACCTCTGCGGTTAGCTTTAATTTATTGGCATAATTAAAAATTTAAATTCCAAACAACCCTATTATGGATCGCCGTCAATTCATCGTTCAATCATCCCTTGCCACCGCCGGAGCCATGCTTCCGCTAAAAAAACTCTTCGCTGCCAAGCCCGGTAATTTCAATATGCTGCGCCGAAACGTAGGTTATTTTACTGAACGAGGGGGAACGATTGGTTGGCTGGCCTCAAAAAATGGGCTGGCCGTTGTTGATTCGCAATACCCGCAAACGGCTCAATACTGTCTGGATGGATTGAAAGAAAAAACATCACACCCAATGGATTTGATGTTGAATACGCATCATCACGGTGATCACACTGCGGGGAACGCAGTTTTTAAATCGGCGGCTAAAAAATCTGTGGCCCATAAAAATGTGCCCCTGTTGATGAAGAAAGCAGCCAAGCAAAGTGATGACAATTCAAAGCCTGCTTATCCCGCTGATACATATACCGATTCCTGGAAAATGGATGTAGGGGATGAAGTTATCCACGCCAACTATTTTGGGCGGGGCCATACTGCCGGCGATTCGGTCATCTATTTTGAAAAAGCGAATGTAGCCCACATGGGTGATTTAATGTTCAATCGGATGAATCCTTATACCGATCGTCCCGCCGGGGCGTCCATCCACAATTGGATTAACGTACTTTCTCAGGTTATGGGAAAATATCCCGATGATACCATGTTCATTTTTGGACACGGCAAGCCGGAATTTGGCGTAACCGGTACTAAAAAAGATATAGGCGTGATGAAAGATTATCTGGAAGCCATGGTAGAGCACGTAGAAGATGGGGTAGCAGCTGGAAACTCTAAAGAAGCCATTATTGATCACAAAGAACTGGAAGGGTTTGAAAACTTCTTGTATGCCGACTTCTGGAGCCTCTCCCAGAACATGGATGTAGTCTATCAGGAAGTAACCGGAGAAATGTGGCTGGAGATATAATTTACCCTCACCCCGTCCGCCTACTGGCGGACACCCCTCTCCCATAAACGGGAGAAGGGATACTTACTGGATTATGAAAGATGAAGCTCCCAAAAATACTGAATACGATCGCCGTTGCGATTACTGCGGCACCAAAGCGCCCATCGTGTGGGTACACGGCCACGGTCAATGCAGTAATTGTGGTATCAACGTGGAAGAATGTTGCCGCGGCGAGCAGTGTGAGGTTGAAAAATGAAAGTGAAAAATTGTAGCGCGAGATTCATCTCGCGTACTCGACATAAATGTCGAGCTACATAGCAAAATTTGTCGGTATAGTTTAATAATAGAAAAAATAGACCGGCGTCATCCAATTTATGTTTGATGAACAGCCATTCGCTACTTCCGCCGTTCTGCTGCGGAAGTAAAACCGGAATTTATTCCATCCCAGAGCGGAGCGCCGGGATGAGTTGAAGAAAGTAGAAAATTGTAATGCGAGATTCATCTCGCGTGCTCAACATCCCCAAAGGGATGGCTTTGCCAAAATGTCGAGCTACACAGTAAACTTATGTCCTATCACAGCAAAATTCGTCGTTATAGTTTAATAATCGAAAAAATAGATCGTCGTCATTTTCCTTCCCTCAAAGAGTTGAAATCGTACCTTCATAATCACGGCTTTGAAATTTCCGGGCGCACCTTGCAGCGCGATATCGAACAATTGCGTGATGATTTTGGCATTGAAATAGAACACAACAGATATAAAAACGGCTATTTCATCAACGAAGTTAAGAGTTTAGATATCGATGCCTTCCTGCGGTTTCTAAGCATTCTAAATGAAGCTGAACTTTTAACTGAAACCCTTCGTGAGAGCAAAGAAAATATCAGCTATTTATCCTTCCATCAGCACGGCAGGCTTAAGGGCTTGGGTTATTTACAGCCCTTGCTAACATCGGTTAAAAATAAGCGGAAGCTAAAAATGACGTACGAATCTTTTCATGATGAGAAGAATTCATCCGGAATTTTACTTTGTCCCTATCTGCTAAAAGAGTTCAATTATCGGTGGTATATCATAGGTAAGGTGGAGAAATATGATGATTTGCGAATCTTCGGTCTTGATCGTATTGTCGATCTTAAAATGACTGATCAAACATTTCCGGAACCAGAACAAGATATTCGAGCCTTATTCGAGAGTGTAGTAGGTTTGAATTTTACAGCGAACAAAAAGCAAGAGATTCTGCTCGAATTCACCTCATTACAGGGGCGGTATATAAAGGCGCTGCCAATCCACCCATCTCAGGAGGTTATCAAAGAGACCGAAAGTAAAACGACCATTAAGCTGATGGTTCGGCCCAATTTTGAGCTAAAACAGAAGCTGCTGTCTTACGGTGACAGTGTTATAGTAATGAAACCGAAGTGGCTCAAAGAAGAACTAATCAGTAAGCTAAAATCTGCACTCAATAACTATTCCGATTAGCAACGACACGCTTTGTCGTTACACCGCCTTATCTTACAGGTATAAATTTCAATTAAAGCCTGTAAAAATGAGTTTACCAACAAAAGAAGAATTATTATCGCGGAAAAAGCACCTGGAAAACATAAAAGAGATTCTTAAGAGTGAATTTATTGGTATTAATAATATCATAGATGAAGTTGTGGATTCAATCAGTTCTTGGTATTTGATTCCTTCCATGCAAAAACGCCCGTTGGTTATAAATCTTTGGGGCATGACCGGGGTGGGAAAAACTGCATTGGTCATGCGTTTGGCAGAGTTGATCGATTTTAATGACCTGTTTTATCATTTTGACATCGGTGAATCCAATTCCTGGGAGCTTAAAGCTAAACATGAATTCAAAAAACTTCGGACTAAAATATCCGGTAATCCATTTCTCTGTTGTTTTGACGATTTTCAGTTTGCCCGAACAAAAACTCCTGACGGCAGAGAACTGGACAAGCCCAATACCCGTTTCATCTGGGAATTAATGGATTCAGGAACATTCAATGTGGATACAGACAATATTTATCTTGCTACTCATTTCAAAAACTTAATAGACGACCTGAAGCTTTCATTAGAAAAAGGAGTGGTTGTAGAAAATGGAAAAGTAACACAAAATATAGACTGTTATATCGAATCGATGAGCGTTTCACATAATAACCCATTTGCTCGCAGAATAAAATTAGACCACCATGCCGAACAACCTTATTTTATACCAGAAACTACTTACGGCAGTATCCGTAATTTAGCAATGCAATCAATTAAATCCGGCCTTCAGCTTGAAAAGAAATTTTTAGAGCTAAACGGCGCTAAATCGATACAAATTCTTGAAAAAATATATAATAAGGCTTTCTCTCAAGAGAAAATTGATTGCACCCAAGCTTTAATTTTCATCATTGGCAATCTCGACGAAGCCTTTTCAATGAGTGGCGATATTAATCCCGATCTCAGTGCTGACCGCTTTTATGAGAATTCGCTCAAAATTAACGTTTCTAATGCCAAGCAGACATTACAATCCTATTTCCGTCAGGAGCAGGTGGCACGGCTTGGCAATAATCATATCATTTATCCCGCCATTAGCGAGGAAAACTATCAGAAAATTATTGACATGGAGCTTCAAAAAATTTCTGATGAGCTGATTGATGAGGTTGGCATTCCCATCAGGTTTCAAGATTCTGTTCATCAGCTTTTGTACAAAGAAGGCGTTTATCCCACTCTGGGTACCCGCCCGCTTTTTTCGACCATTAACAGTTATGTGCGTTCAAAGATGGGACTGATAATTGGTGAAGTTGTGGCCCAAGATAAAGCAATAGATGTAATCAGTACGAAACACGAAAATAACAGTCTCATTTTCGAATTCTTTAATGGTGACTCTAAACTTGTATGTACTCAGAAATTCTCATCAACAGGTCGGTTATCAAAGCTCCGGGAGCCCCGCCAAGATGATGAGCAGGCCATTAATGCCGTACACGAAAGCGGGCACGTAATTTTATCTGTATTTTTGATGCATTCTGTGCCGATAATGGCATGCTCCACTTCCGCCAATGCTGATAGTCGAGGGTTAACGCATATGAGTTTTAATTCCGATATCATCAGTAAAGAAGAAATGATGCGACGAGCGGCCCTTGGTCTTGGTGGCTATCTTGCAGAGAAGCTGATATTTGGTAAAGATCACGTGCATAGTGGATCCGATGATGATTTGCGAAAGGTAACCAATATGGTCAGCAAAATGATTAAATCACATGGAATGGGGTCTGATTTATTGAGCGTGAATATTGCTGACCCACGGACAAATTATCACTACCATGATGAAGGCCAGTTTAACAAACAGGTTCGAGAAGTAATTAAAGAGGCTAAAATTCTGGCCCTTAAAACGTTTAATTCGAAAATGGAAAAGCTGCTTCTTTTGGCTGATTACTTATCGGACGAGCCGAAAATTGGAAAGGAAGAGATAATTGAGTTACTTGATATTGGGGAGTTGCAGAATAATGAGGGACAATTTCGCAAGCAATTAAAGCAAAAAGCAAAAAAATATCTGTGAAAAAGCTTAATGTAGTTTGAATAATGAAAAACCTAAATTAAGAATTAATCTAAAATAATAAAGATGAATAATATCAAAATAAAGCCATGGGTCGGTAATAATTATTCTTCTCCAAAATATAATTCACATTCAATTTTAATATTAGGTGAATCACATTATGGTGAAAATCCAAAAGTTTCTTCTGATTGTACAATTAATCTTGTTCAAGGTTATATAAATAGAGCATTGGACAGATCTACATTTTGGACTCACGTAGCACAATTTGTTTCAGGTATCCATCACACTTCTAAAGAATTTGATAGAAATGAAATTTGGAATGATTTCGGATTTTATAATTATATTCAATCAATAGTTGGCAATGAACCCAGGGTTGAAACTGAACTCAAACAATATAGAGAATCAGAAGACGCTTTTTTTCAGGTCATAGAAGAAAACAAACCTGAGATTGTAATTGCACTTGGCTCAAGATTATTTAGTCGAATGTACCCTCTTTATAAGAAAAAAATTAGCATAAATGGTAAAACTAAGGGCCGTTTATATGAAATTAACGATGATGAGTTTATTTGCGCGAGTGTTAGGCATCCCTCAGCTGGTTTTTCCTATAAAAAATACCACCCTATGATAAAGGAATGTGAAGAATGGATTAACAAAACTTAGGACTACACAAACCCCTCGTCTTCTACGGAATAAACCTTATCACACAAAGCCAATTCCTCCGGGTTGTTAGAGGCAATAATCACCAACTTGCCTGCTTCTCTAAACTCAGCAACCAATCTTTCAATCATTTTACGTCCTTTTTTATCGAGATTGGAACCCGGTTCATCCAGAAATAATACATCGGGGTCATGCACCAACGCCGCCGCCAGGCGCATGCGCTGCCGCTGACCGGTGGAAAGAGTGCCGAAGGGTTGTTCCGCTAATTCCCCAACGACCGTTCTTTTTAATGCCGCAGTAGCCGTCTGTGTTATAGTGTTGCTGCCGCGGAGCTTCAGCAAAAATTCCAGATTTTCCCGACAGCTTAGTTCATCATACAGGTTGATGTAGGGCGCAGCGTAACCCAGATTTTCTTTCAGCGCCCCATCATCCATAAGCTGTTCATTTTGGTACCAGCTTAAATCTCCCGAATTCGGTGAAAGAAGTCCGGCCAGGCATTTAAGCAATGTGGATTTACCGGAGCCATTGGGCCCGGCAATACCCAGCGAGCCTTTCTCAAAAGAAAAAGATATATTGTGCAATATATCGCGCGAACCAAAATGTTTACTCAAATTTTTAATGTGCAGGCTGTAGGTTTTCAAACGGCAATAATTTCTAAAAGAGACTAAAATAAGTTGGCTAAATTTAATAAACTTTATACGCTTTTCGCACTAAGAATTGTTGCTATGCCAGTGCGGAGACTATATATTCCAAAAAAAATGATATGGACCGAATAATTCGTCAAATTACCGATCGACTGGTTGATCGGCTGCCGGAGAATAAAAATTATTACCGTATTCAAAATCTTTCTGAATACGATTTCCCTTCCTTTTTAGTTCACCGTATGCAAATAGAGCTCGAATGGAATTTGGCCGAATCTATGATTTTGCCCAAAACCGACTGGGCCAACACCCAATCCCATTCGGTACAGCAATCATGGCAGCACTTTTTAGATGCTATCCACGCCGAAGTACAGCTCCCCGCCAGCTATGCGCGCGCCGTTATTGAGACAGCCGTCGCGGATGTGATTGAAATTTTGATTCAGCCCCGCAAAAATATCCCCGAGATTCTATTTGGCGGAGAAAAAAAATTATCCCGAACAGAATTGAGCGATCGCACCGAGCTGCTCGTGGTGTACCCTCATTTTGCCCGCGTACTGGTGCGATATATGGAGCGAAAAAATAAGGACGCATTGACCCTTGAGCAATGTAGAAATATTATCAGCAGGGTTGATGAAAAATTGACCCGTTCATATACCCCCTTGCAGTGGGCCCAAATGCTGGACCCGTTTTTTACGCTGGCGGGCAAGGAGATTGAAAGCAATCATTTTCGCTTATTCTTTGAGGATAAAAAAATGCACCGCTCAGCGCGCACCTTCGACATGATGAATTCTACTATCAGCCGGGCCGAATTTATTGAGGTACTTTCCTCACCCAAGTTGTTAAATTACGACGGCTATGAAGAAGATCAGTCCGAGCTTTTTAATGAGGATGAAGATGCGGAGGATAATCCAGAAGAAGATTCAAAACAATTCCAAGGCGAAGATGCATCAACCCAAGGGGACCAGAATAAACAGCATACCCAAATGGTTGAAAAGCCGGCAGAGGTGGACGAAGCTTCTCAAAAGGTGAATGCCGATGATTCTTCAGCAGAGAATGAGGTTGTTGAGACCGAGGAAACGGATAAAGAAACGAGCAGCAAGCCCATCACCCCAAACCAAACGGATGATGAAAAGCAAAAGAAGGACCCGACCGACATAGAAGCTCAAGAGCAAGATGATGGACCCTCTTCTGTTTCATTGAATAATAATTTTGAAAATGATGACGATGAAGAATCAGCCCAATCCATGCACCAGGTCGAAGAATTTAGTGACAAGTCTGAAGAAAACGTAACCGCCGAGGATGCGCCCATCTGGATGCGTTTTATGGATGATGAGGATGAATCTGTCGATCAAGCTGCGCAACAACCGGCCGAGCAGAATGATGACGATATAACCGAGCAAGAACCGATTATTGATTTAACCGAAAGCGATGAAGCCACCGCCAAACCGGAAGAATTAGAGGAACTGCTGGCCGGCGATGAAGATTATTTTGTGGAAGAACTATTCGATGGTTCGGAACGGGCGTATCAGGAATCATTGCGGGAAATTGCCGAAAAAAATACCTGGAAAAATGCCAGCAAATTGATAGAGCAAAATATTTTTAAGCGTAACATGATTGATGTTTACTCGGAAGCGGCTGTTGATTTTACCGATCAGCTGCATACCTATTTTATTAAAAAACAACATTCCAAATAACACCCCATTTGAATGGCAAAAAACGACAAGGTTGAACGGCTCAAACAAAAACGTAAAGAAGCCAAGCAGGGCGGCGGCGAAAAACGCATTCAAAAGCAGCATGACAAGGGAAAACTAACGGCGCGCGAGCGGTTGGATCTGCTGCTGGATGATGATTCATTCGAAGAAATTGATCCTTTTGTAACCCACCGCAGTGAGGCGTTCGGGCTTGATGAAAAACGGATCTTGGGTGATGGCGTAGTAACCGGTTCGGGGATGATTCACGGCCGGCCCGTTTATGTTTTTAGCCAGGATTTTACGGTCATCGGCGGATCGCTTTCTGAAACCCATGCTGAAAAAATCTGTAAAGTCATGGATCTGGCCATGAAAAATGGCGTGCCTATCATCGGACTGAATGACTCCGGCGGCGCGCGCATACAGGAAGGCGTTTCATCACTGGGCGGCTATGCCGAAGTGTTCTGGCGCAACAGCATGGCTTCGGGTGTCGTGCCGCAGCTTTCGGCGGTGATGGGCCCCTGTGCCGGCGGCGCGGTGTACAGCCCGGCGCTGACCGATTTTATTTTTATGGTGAAAAAAAGCAGTTATATGTTTGTCACCGGGCCCAATGTGGTGAAGACGGTGACGCACGAGGAAGTGACTTCCGAAGATCTGGGTGGGGCAACGACGCACAACACAAAATCGGGTGTGGCGCATTTTGCGGAAGAAAATGATGCGCTCTGTCTGCGGGAGATTCGAGATTTATACAGCTATATTCCACAAAATTGTGAAGAAAAACCGCCGCGCGCCGAGCCTCAAAAGCCCGATTCTGCTAAAGCCGATGAGCTGGATAACTTGGTGCCGGATAATCCCAACAAACCCTACGATATTAAAGACGCCATCAACGGTATCGTAGATAAGGAGTCCTTTTTAGAAGTTCATGAGCATTATGCCGAAAATATTGTGGTTGGTTTTGCCCACATCGACGGACGCAGTGTAGGCATCGTAGCCAATCAACCCTTGGCACTTGCGGGTGTACTTGATATTGATGCCTCCCTGAAAGGCGCGCGCTTTGTGCGTTTTTGTGATGCGTTTAATATTCCGTTGGTGGTATTTGAAGACGTGCCCGGATTTTTGCCCGGCACCGACCAAGAGTGGGGCGGTATTATTAAGCATGGGGCCAAGCTGTTGTATGCGTTTTGTGAGGCCACCGTGCCAAAGATGACCGTCATCACCCGTAAAGCCTACGGCGGAGCGTATGATGTGATGAACTCCAAGCATATTCGCGCGGATTACAACGTTGCCTGGCCCACGGCAGAAATTGCGGTGATGGGTCCCAAAGGCGCCGTAGAGATTATCTTCCGTAAAGAAATTGCAGCGGCCGATGACCCCGAAGCTAAAGAGCAGGAGCTGATCGATTTCTATAAAGAAGAGTTTGCTCATCCCTACAAAGCCGCCGCCCGCGGATATATTGATGATGTAATTCTGCCCGGCGAAACGCGCCAGAAACTCATCCGTGCGCTCAAGATGGGTGAAAATAAAGTGGATTCTATTCCCCAGAAAAAGCATGATAATTTACCGCTGTAGGTTGAATGTCTGAAGGTTAAAGGTTGAATGTTAGATACTTTAAAAATGGTTTACCTTTAAGCTGCAACTTTCAACATTTAAATTTATGAAATGAATTTGTTCAATGATAAATCATCATCCTCAAGTGGGAAAGGCAGTGATGTTGCCAACCCCCACTCTCCGTTGGCTACCCGTATGCGTCCGCGCTCGCTGGAAGAGTTTGTAGGGCAAAAGCATATTGTAGGTGAAGACAAGATGCTGCGCCGGATGATTGAAAGCGGCGTGATCGGCTCACTCATTTTTTACGGTCCGCCCAGTTCGGGTAAAACAACCCTGGCCCACGTTATTTCCCGTGAAATAAATGCCGAATTTACCGTGCTGAATGCCGTACTGGATGGCATTAAAGATCTGCGAAAAGTGGTGGCCAAAGCCGAGAAAATACAGCAGATGAACGGCCGAAAAACTATTCTTTTTGTAGATGAAATCCACCGTTGGAACAAAGCCCAGCAGGATGCTTTGCTACCGCATCTGGAATCCGGGGTGATTACGCTGATTGGCGCCACCACCGAGAATCCCTTTTATTCGCTGGTAAATCCGCTGCTTTCACGTTGCCAGCTTTTTGAGCTGTATGACTTAACGAAAGATCATGTGGAAACCATGATTCACCGCTCGCTGGAAGACGAGAAGCGTGGATTGGGTAAAAAAGACGTTGAGGTTACCGACGATGCCGTCCATCATCTGGCCGACTTTGCCGGTGGCGATATTCGCAATGCCATCAACGCGCTGGAAGTGGCGGTGCTTTCGAGTGATCCGGATGAGGATGGGACCATTCACATCACCCACGAAATTGCCAAAGAATGCATTCAAAAACGTAGCGTCCGGTATCAGAAAGGGGGCGATGAGCATTATCATTACGCATCGGCGTTCATTAAATCAATGCGCGGATCCCACGTGGATGCAGCCCTCTACTGGATGGCGGCCATGCTGGAAGGGGGCGATGATCCGCAATTTATATTCCGACGCATGCTTATCCTTGCTTCTGAAGACGTGGGGCTGGCTGACCCGCACGCGCTATCTTTGGTGAATGCAGCCCACGAAGCTTTTACCAAATGTGGCATGCCGGAAGGGTTATATTTCTTGGCGCATGCCTGTATTTATCTCTCGTTGGCACCTAAAAGCAATAGCACGGCAGCCGTCTTCTCAGTGCGAAGCGAAATCAAGAATAACGGTATGGGACCGGTTCCACCGCATCTGCAAGACAAGACCGCGAATTCTAAAAAATCTCGCTATCTCGATGTAGACAATGCTTCAGATAGTTACAAATACCCACATGATTACGATCATCACTGGATTGACCAGCAATACCTGCCGGATGATGTAGAATTTAAGGGATTTGAGCCGGGAAATGTCGGCCGTGAAAATAAGCTATGGGCACGGTTGCAAAAAATAAAAAAAGCCTATCACAACAAATAAATTGGTCTATGATCAACATTCAAATCATCAGTGGCACCGATCGCCCCAACTCTAATGCCTTGCGTATAGCGGGTTACCTTAAAGAGCAATATTCTTCATCCAATACCGAGGTCGGAATTATTAACTTACAGAAATTCCCCGCTGCTGAGGTTGTTGGCGGCCCATATGGAGAAGAAATACCTAAGTTGGAAAAATTTGTAGAACCGCTCCTTGCCGCCGATGGGTTGGTCTTCGTTTGTCCGGAATACAATGGCGGGTATCCGGGTATTTTAAAGCTGTTTATTGATTATTTGCCATTCCCCGAATCACTTAACAAAAAGCCGGTCTGTTTTATAGGTGAAGCCAATGGTGCTTTTGGCGGGCTCCGGGCGGTAGAGCAGCTGCAACAGGTGGCGGGTTATCGGAATGCACACGTCTTTCCCGAACGGGTCTTTATTTCGCGCGTCCATAAAAATTTTGACGAAAAGCAAGGTATCCGTGATTCATTCCAGCAAGGGCTGCTGGAATCGCAGATTGAAAACTTTGCACCGTTTGTTCGTGGTTTAACGTCTTCTGAAGAAGAATAAAAGTACCGGGAGATGGCAAGAAATCTATCGTTTTTCAATGCAGGAAGATCTTTGTAGTGGGCTTTGCAGAACCATGACTTTGTTTTCGACTTCATTCGTCGTGGCTCCTCATTGCACCATAGGTATGCCTTTTGCCATAGGCATCCCTTTGGGAGGCACGCTCAAACTGACGTCATATTGTCCGAAGGACTCCTACGGAGAGCACAGCAGAGCGTAGTCTCCCGAAGGGATCCCTTTGGGAGAAATGGCGTCAGAATGTAAAGGTAAAGGCCTCTTTGTAGTGATTCCATCGCTTAGAGCGATGGAATCACTCAGATTAATCAACTCACCTTTAACATATATCCCACGCCATGCAATGTTACAAGATGGTTCGGATTATCGGCATTAATCTCAATTTTAGAGCGCAGTTTTGAAACGTGTACATCAACCGTGCGTGTGTTGGTACTGTGTTCGTAGCGCCAGACATTTTCCAGCAGATCGGCCCGGGAAACCGGTGAATTGGCTTGGGCATACAGGTAGCGAATGAGTTCTACTTCACGCGTGGTTAAATCAAGGAGCCCTTTGTCGGGATGTTCGGCAGTGGCGTTTTTTAAATCCAAATGGATCGGCTCAAGTTCAAGCTCGTCAAGAG
>Ga0136598_1000335_pt1 | contig 23639 bp, 22 predicted proteins | sample AntRauTorcE11899_FD_104790 | JGI IMG/M metagenome (GOLD analysis project Ga0136598, IMG submission 104790) | Saline lake microbial communities from Rauer Islands, Antarctica - Metagenome Torckler E11 #899 | ecosystem: Environmental > Aquatic > Non-marine Saline and Alkaline > Saline | place... | reverse complement strand
TACTTTATAAAAAGTCAGAAAGGTTTTTCGGACAGAAAAAGAGAGTTGCAGAAGAAAATTGAGGCTGAAAAGTGAGAATAAAATTCACAACTATCCTAAAAAAATGAAAAAATTATCTGACAATCAGCGGCTTATAATCATATAAAAATAAAAAATATATTACATAGCGCTTTTTATGTATTTGAGAACAGCTAAAAAGCGTCTTATCATTGTAGCAGAGATCAATGATTCACTTTTGTTAAAGAACAAAAGTTCTCAAAATATCGGTTCCTCAATATGCAATTCATGGGATTATGAATGATGAGAGGGATACTCATCACCTAATATTGGTTTATAGGTTTTACATCGCTGAGAGCGGACCGATATCTTGAGAATGAACCATTGTTCATAGGATTACAATTTGTTGTTGGCTAGTCGTCGGAAGGCGGCTAGCTTTTTTTTTATTACAGTTTCTTTTTCCAGATGAGCACTAAGATGAATAGTAAGTATATAGCGCCCAAGGCGATCAGCGGTAATAAATAATTGGATGACCCCATAAGATCGGGTGCTGGCTTAGCTGGGGCTTGTTCAAAAGTGCAAAATGCAGCCCAGAAATAGGGAAGTTGTCTCAAGGGCTCTGCATTGGCTTTAAATCGAAGCATGTTTTCTCTAATTTCCTTTGCTCCCATCTGTAAGTCAGGATAGTAGTGGGGGTGTAAAATATCTGAAGTGCTTTTGTCTGGCACTTCCCAGAGTGCTCCGGTTATAGATTGAGCGCCTCCAGCTGCAAAGTAATAGCTAAGGCCCATGAGGCCTTCTGCGGGAGAGTCCGTCCCCATTTGTCCTTCACAGGCAGCGAGAACGACTTGTTTTTGCTGAAGTGGCCAACGACTAATTTCCCGGCTACTGGTAGGGTTTTCGGTATCAAAAAATATATATGTTTCATCTGTATCTTCTTTGTACTTGGCATGTGCGGCAATGTATAAAACGTCTGTGTGCTTTGTTTTAAGTCTATTGGTTATATTTTCTTGCGTTGGATATACGGAGTCCCAAGAACCATTTCCGAACGATTGTCGAGCTTCTTGAAAACCAGCAGTATATTTGGAATCATTTTTCTGAGGTAATAGGACCCAGCCTTGGGACGGACTTTGATCGGAACCTTGCTCAAGACCTTCGATCCACCATTGTGCCGAATAAGAATACATCTGTTGATGTTGATCAATAATCCGTGGGGTATTTCCCGCAGAACTGATTGAAGTGGAAATCGAATCATTGAGTGGGAGTGCAGCGAAAGGGACGTAGTGCAAAAATTGGTGAGGAACGATGATCCATTCGGGAAATCTGTAAACATCAAGACTATCCAGGAGGATTTTTCTAATCTCAACTCCTAAACTATCCATTCGTTTTATATTTTCTATTAACTGCGTTTTATCGTTATAGGCGAGTGGATTTTTATTGACTATATTATACCAAGTGATCACGGTCTCTTTGAGGTTTTGGGTTTTCAATTCACGAATTTCGATATTAGAATTACTAATGACAAAGGCATAAATGGATAGCCATTCTTCTGTATCGGGACCAATCATGTATTCAATGAGCACCTGATCTGAAGATAATGCGGACTGCAGACTGTCGAGATCTGGATATTTTCTTTCCAGTCGCTGGTTGTAATAATCGGGATATTCTTCGCCAATTCTTTGCTGTAAATCATACAAATCGCTCATGATCTGCGATAGTTTGCCGTGGTACCTCGCCTTATTCGCTTGTTGTCTGTCACTGTTTTTTTGGAATTGGTGAAGGCTGTCCATAAGCATTTGCTCTGCGCTCAAGAGATTGGAGTCAAGTTCACCGTAAATTTCCGAGAGTTCACGGCTATACTTAAACTCCCTTAGGTGTGCACTGCGTTGGGTCTCGGATAGTCGCCAGAATTCATCCTGATCGATTAAGCCTTCTTTTAATGCAGTCCAATAAATTACACTGGCCCATTGCACTGAGGAGTAAATGTCTTCCAATTTGACTAATCGAGATGACATATCAAAGGATGTTCTTCTGTGATAGTCGTAAATTTTGAAATTATTATTGATGCTTTCAATACTCTTTTTCAATGTGGCTGTATCTCCATTTTGCAAATACAATTTATAGGCAATTTCGGCTCTTAGGAGATTGTAATAGTGTGCATGATTCGACTTTATGATTTCGGGTACTAGAAGTTGTCCCAGACTATCGTGCACTAAATTATACGATGCAAGACTATCAGCGGCCGCCAGGGCTTCCTCATACTGGTAAGCTATCCCCCGATAACCAGCTTGGCGATAATAAAAGTCAATTTTTTCTTTTATTGAGGATTCACGAGCCTGAAATTCATGAGCCCACTGATCTAGGTATTCGATCACATCTTCACGCTTGTTATTTCCTTTCTGTAGGAGTAAAATGTGCGCCCCGCGAAATCGAATTTGTTCTGTAGTGAGTCCCTCTCCTTCAATTTTGTTGATGTAAGGAGTACCTTTCTTCAATATTGGCGCAGCTTTTTCCGTCTGATCAGTTTCAATATAGCATAGGGCTAGGTTGGTGTACAAACTAAGGAAGTCTTCTGGTGGAGGTTGCAATTTTTTATAGTCTGCGATTTGATCGTAGGATAATTGTATCGCTTTGTCGTAGATGTCTACATTATATAAATAGTTGATCAATGTAGTCCGCATATCAGTTATCGCTTTCAAATCAGGAGAGGGGACGTTTTGAATGCATGAAAAGGCAAGTTCGTAATACGAAATGGCCCTATTTTTCATCCGAGCATAAGCTGCGGTCTTACCGATCTGGAATAGGCACTTACATTTTTGGCTCTGTTGTTCTGGAGAAAGGTGATGGCTGTACTCTAGTGCTTTTCCGAGTACTTCCATCGCCTTATTGTACTTTTTATTATCATACAAATACTGTCCGTGTTTGTAATAGTAGGGAAGGAGTGCAGAAGAATCCTGGACTCTGTGGTTCTCAATAATCCATTGACCGGAGTCTATCCATTGCTGGGCGTTAATGCTCGTGTCGGAGAAAGAGCTATCTAGTTTTACCAGACAATCACTTAGGCTGAGGTCGGAGGAGGGAATCGATTCTTCCTGCTGAGAAAAAATAAATGAAGAAGGCAACCCGAGGCAAAAAATAAGAGAGATTAAAAATCGGATCATAACCATTTAAATTTTATTCAATATAAAGGTTTTTGATCTATATTCCATAAGCGAGGATGCCTGACATTATTTTTGTTGCTTAAACCTCTTGAGAAAAGGGAGAACGACAAAAAAAAAGCCCTTTGCAATAGTGCAAAGGGCTTGAAATTTATGTGATGAGTGAGGCTTACATCATGCCACCCATACCACCTGGCATTCCACCGCCACCTGGCATTCCACCACCGTGATTATCATCATTATCATCTTCTTTATCGTTGATGACACACTCGGTCGTCAAAATCATACCGGCAATAGAGCCTGCATTTTCAAGAGCGATACGAGTCACTTTGGTCGGATCGATAACCCCTGCTTTTTTCAAGTCTTCGTAAACACCTGTTCTGGCGTTGAATCCAAAAGCTCCCTTGTTGTTCAGGACTTCCTGGAGTACGATAGAACCTTCATGTCCGGCATTTTCTACGATTGCTCGTAATGGAGCCTCTAGTGCTTTTCTCACGATTTGAACACCAATTCCTTGATCTTCATTTTCGACTTCTAAGGTTTCAATCTTAGCAATTGCGCGCACTAAAGCCACACCACCACCAGCGACAATGCCTTCTTCGACAGCCGCTCGGGTTGCATGTAATGCATCATCCACTCTGTCTTTCTTCTCTTTCATCTCTACTTCTGTAGCCGCTCCAACGTAAAGGACAGCAACTCCGCCTGCTAATTTAGCTAGACGCTCCTGCAATTTCTCCTTATCGTAATCCGAAGTCGTCGTATCAATTTGCTGCTTGATTTGGTTGATTCGAGAATCAATCATGCTCTGCTCACCTCTTCCATTGACAATCGTCGTGTTGTCTTTATCTATAGTGATCTTTTCAGCAGAACCCAAGTGATCCAATTCTACATTCTCGAGTTTGAATCCTTTTTCTTCACTGATAACAGTTCCTCCTGTCAAAATAGCGATATCTTCCAACATCGCCTTTCTGCGATCTCCAAACCCAGGGGCTTTAACAGCAACCACTTTCAATTGTCCTCGCAATTTGTTTACAACGAGAACGCCAAGAGCTTGGCTCTCTACGTCTTCTGCAATCATCAATAATGGACGACCCGCACCGACTGCTTTTTCCAAGAGAGGAAGGATATCCTGCATATTGGAAATCTTCTTGTCGTGAATCAGGATTAATGGGTTTTCATATTCCGTTACCATATTCTCTGAATCGGTAACAAAATAAGGAGATAGATAACCTCTATCGAACTGCATTCCGATGACTTCATCTACATAAGTCTCGGTTCCTTTTGCTTCTTCTACAGTAATCACACCATCTTTGGTCACTCGCTTCATTGCGTCAGCAATCAAGCTACCAATTTGGTTGTCGTTATTCGCAGATATAGAACCAATCTGTTGAATTTTACTAAAATCATCACCAATGAGCTCGCTCTGTGCTTTGAGGTCCTCAATAACGGCATTAACACCGATATCAATTCCTTTTTTGAGGTCGAGTGGATTGGCCCCACCTACGACGTATTTCATACCTGCACTAACCATGGATTGTGCCAAAACAGTAGCTGTAGTGGTACCATCTCCTGCTAAATCAGCAGTCTTTGAAGCCACTTCTTTCACCATTTGTGCACCCATATTCTGTACGGGATGTTCTAATTCTATTTCCTTTGCCACAGTGACACCATCTTTTGTGATTTGAGGTGCACCGAATGATTTGTCAATAATCACATTTCGCCCTTTGGGCCCCAATGTTACCTTGACAGCATTGGCCAGCGTATCAATTCCTTTTTTGAGTTCTTGTCTCGCTTTTGTGTCGAAACTTATTTCTTTAGCCATTATAGTTCTTTTTTTAATTTTTGTTGAAAAATGAAACGTTCATTATCGATTAGAGTATCAATAAAATGTCGTCTTCTCGCATGATGAGGTAATCCTCTCCATCCATATGGAATTCCTGGCCTGCGTATTTGCCGTAAAGTACCTTATCGCCTTTACTCACAGTCATCGCGATATCGTCTTTGCCAGGTCCTACTGCTATAATTTCTCCTTTTTGAGGTTTCTCTTTAGCTGTATCTGGAATGATAATTCCCGATTTTGTTTTTTCTTCAGCAGCAGCAGGTTTGACTACTACTCGATCATTGATTGGTTTCATATTGTTCCTATATTAAGAGTTAGAAAAATACTGTTTCATAATATAGTATATCAGAGTTTATGCCAAATGACATTAACTGACAGATTAGCAGTTTTTAGCTTTCTGGCAGCGACAATTTTGGAATCGTCTGGCGTTCTCTGCCGAATTGACAATTTATAAGATTTGCTATTGTCGGAAGTGTCAGTTGGACAAAAAAAAGAGGTTCATCTGTTATGATGAACCTCGTCATGGGAACTAATATGGTTTGGTCGATTACTGGGTTAGAAGTTCAATTTCTCCACCACCCGTAGATCCGACCATCAGCGTAGTGATTATGCATAGACCAAATAGTATGGCTGCAAAATACCATGTTAATTTTTCTATAAAATCAGTAGATTTAGCTGCGCCAAATAATTGGTTGGCGCTCTGGCCACCTAAGGTTGGGTCTACTCCTCCGCCTTTTGGGTTTTGTATGAGCACAATGATCATTAGCAAAACACACACAATGGCTGTCAAAATTGTCATTCCAGTTAACATAATCTACTTTTCTTCCAATTCCTGAATAATTTCTGCAAAGTAAGAACTTTTTTTCGGAAACAACAAACTTAATTGCCTGTACATTTTAATAGCTCGCTCTGTATGCCCTTGATGGGCGAGGAGCTTGGCTAGTGTTTCACTGACAATTTCATCACCCACCTCTATACTTTGCTCCAGAATGCGCTTGAGCTCCTTTTTTCTCTTTTTCTCTTTCTTTTTTGCCTTTTTCTTCGCTTTTTTCTTGGCTTTCTTCTCAGCCTTTTTCTTTGCTTTTTTCTTCTCTTTTTTTAGTCTTTCCTCCTTCTCTTTCGCAGTTTCTTTCTCTTCCGTTGCTTTCTCGGGCACTTTTTCCGGGGGATTATCTATCCCATCAAAAGTAGCATCTTCGGAAGTGCCGGGCGTTTTGGATTGGACCCAGCGAAGGAAAGCGCTTTTTTTCATAGTGGATTGGTCTTCTTCTGGGGGAGCCGGCATCTCTTTTTTCGGTGATATTTTCTCAAATGTGCTCTCTGGAGACTTTTTCAATAAGTCACTTGTGTTCTTGGGCTGAGCATTATTTTCTTCCGTTTCGGCTTCAGCTTTTATTCGTGTTTCAATAATTTCCGGGAGGATTATTGGTAATTGCACCAGGTCTAGAATTGTTTTTTCGTCCAATAATTCCGGACGGTGAGAAGAAGGTTCCTTCACTTCCCAAAAGTGTTCTTCAGCCCAATCTGTAATTGTAGCGATTTCTTCGATCACAACGTCCTCCATCCGAGGGGAAGCCTGTTCCGGACCAAGGATGTCTGCTCGTTCTCTGGTGCTCCCCCCCTTCATATTTTCAATGACAGCAGCAGCGGCGCTCCAATCAGAGTATGCGGTTGCCGGGGCTACATCAGTTGACGGTTCATTTGGAGTATGCGTGTTTTCAGGATGTTCGGCTTCCTTTAATAGTTCGCTGACATCGAAATCATCGAGGTCAATAATTCCGAGTGGAGATTCGGGTCTGCCTTGACCTCCCAGCGCCAGGGGATGTATCTGACGTTCTTTTTTCTTTTGCGACTTGTTTGGCAGTTGTTGTTGTATCATTCTATATTACCAATCTGTAAACGCCTTATTGAATATGTCTTCAGTAATTTGATCGTAGGCTTCCATAATTAGCTGATCCTGTAAATCTAACAAGTTTCTATCGGAAGGAAAATCTACGAAGTAGGAAAAATTTTGCTCCCAGCTGGCATCGGGGTCTTCGCGCTCTATATAATTGACCCGAATACCTATTGTTAGTCGATTGCTTCCTACTCTAGCATTGGGTTCTGGATTTATCGCACTGACTTGAAAGCGAGTGACCGACCCCTGAAAAGTAATGTCTGGCTCAATATCACTCAACTTTAATCGACTTTCATTTCTGACCTTGTCCGTCAGTTCGCGTGTAAAATCCTGCCCCATATCCGCAGGCGCCGCACTGGCTTCGACCCCAAATAACTCTACGTAAAAGTCTTCTGTAGAAGGAGGTATACTAATTCCCCTAAAGCTGTAACACGACCAACAACTCACAGCCAGGAGAAACGATAGGCTTAAGATAATTGCTTTCAATGTAAATCGTATTGTTTTATTTTTCTATACAAGGTGCGTTCAGAAATCCCTAAATCCTCCGCGGCATATTTGCGCTTGCCCTTGTGCTTATTCAGCGCTTTGTGGATCATTTCTTTTTCCATATCCTCTAACGATAAACTTTCTTCTACAATTTCAGTATCCTCGTAAGAATTGTAATCGTCGAGTACAATCGGTCGGTCCCCTTCGTCCTGGGTCTCGCGGTCCATGGGTTTATCACTACTTCTGGCAGTGCTACTTTCACTAAAATATTCATCTGAAAGCGCGGAGCCAATGCGGGGCAAATTTTCCCGCTCCGGTACCGACAAGTCATTATTGGATATCAATCCAAAGACTAAATTTTTCAATTCAGTTACATCCTTTTTCATATCGAAGAGCAATTGGTACAGGATTTCTCTTTCCTGCATACCGCTGTTTTCCGATTGTTCTGTTCGGGTGGGAAGGTTACGTTCTCGAATTTTGGGTGAAAATGAGATTAAATCTTCTCCAGTGATTTTGCGATCTTCTGAGAGAACAGACAATTGCTCGGCTAAATTTTTCAGCTCCCGAATGTTCCCCGGCCAGGAATACTGCTCCAGGTATGCCCTTGCATCATCAGTGAGTTGTATGGGGTCAATGTTGTGCCTCTCTGCAAAATCGACGCAAAATTTACGGAAAAGAACGTAGATATCACCCTTGCGTTCCCGCAAGCTGGGAACAAAAATGGGAACAGTATTGAGTCGATAATACAAATCATCGCGAAACCCGCCTTTCTTAACTTCTTCTTCTAGCTTGACATTTGTAGCTGCAATGACGCGAACATCTGTTTTTCGAACAGTAGAAGAACCCACGCGCATAAATTCTCCGGATTCTAGTACGCGTAGCAGATAAGACTGTGTGTCTGAGGGCATTTCTCCAATTTCATCCAAAAAAATTGTCCCTTTATCCACGGTTTCAAAATATCCCTTTCGCTCGCCGGTGGCACCGGTAAAAGCGCCTTTTTCATGACCGAATAGCTCGGAGTTGATCGTCCCCTCGGGAATCGCACCGCAATTGATGGCAATAAATGCATTGTGTTTGCGCGGACTTAATTCGTGAATAATCCTGGAAAAAACTTCTTTCCCCACACCGCTTTCGCCTTCAATCAATACTGATAGATCAGTACTTGCCACGCGCGATGCTGTATGCAGTGCATTGTCGAGTTCCGGCGACCGCCCAATGATCCCAAATCGCTGTTTAATTCCCTGTAGGCTCCTATGCATGAATGGCAACTTCTTCCTTTTCCTTTATAGCAATGCGTCCTAATAGGGTAGCACTAGTGGCATCTTCTACTTTGACATGAACGTAATCGCCGGGCTGTAATCCCTCTTGTTTTGGAAAAATGATCATTTTATTTTGTGTATTTCGTCCTTTGAAATCTTGGTCGGATTTCTTGGAGTCCCCTTCTATCAGAACCTCATAGGTCTTTCCAATGTCTTGCTGGTTATGATCGTGAGAAATTTGATTTTGCAATCGTATAATCTCCGATAATCTGCGTTTCTTTTCTTTCTCCGGCACATCGTCTTCGTATTTTCTAGCCGCCAGCGTGCCGGGACGCTCCGAATAGAAAAACATGTAAGACATACTGTAATTCGAATACTCTATGATACTGAGCGTGTCCTGATGCTCTTCTTCAGTTTCTGTGCAAAATCCGGCAATGATGTCTGAAGAAACTGCGCAGTCGGGAATGATTTCATAAATTCTGTCAATTTTCTTTTTGTACCACTCGCGATCGTAGGTTCGATTCATGAGTTTCAAAATCCGACTATTGCCTGACTGAACGGGAAAGTGAATGTATTTGCAGATATTCTTGTAATCCCGAATAGCGTACAATACATCATCTGTAATGTCTTTGGGGTGTGAGGTGGAAAACCGGACTCTCAACATCGGACTCACATCGGCCACCATGATGAGTAGCTCAGCAAAGGAAACTTTCGATCCGGTTTCCGGGTTTTCCCATTTGTAAGAGTCTACATTTTGTCCCAGCAGCGTGACTTCGCGATATCCTCTGCTGAACAAATCCTCAGCCTCAGCAACGATTGAATAGGCATTTCTCGATCTTTCTCTCCCACGGGTAAAGGGGACTACGCAAAAGGAACACATATTATCGCAGCCTCTCATGATGGAAATAAACCCACTCACTCCCGACGCATCCAATCGCACAGGGCTGATATCTGCATATGTTTCTTCGCGTGATAAAAACACATTGACCCCTTTATCTCCATCCTCCGCCGTGGCTACTAGCCGCGGTAAATCGCGATAGGCATCCGGTCCCACTACTAAATCGACTAATTTTTCCTGCTCCAATAATTTATCCTTCAGTCGCTCAGCCATGCAGCCTAAAACTCCAATGAGTGTACCCGGTTTTTGGTTCTTGACCTTATTGAAAATGTGCAATCTTTTTCGCACGGTAGCTTCCGCTTTTTCCCGGATAGAACAGGTATTAATGAGTATGAGGTCGGCCGATTCCATATCGCGCGTTCCACTAAATCCCGCCGCTGACAGAATGCTCGCTACGATTTCTGAGTCGTTAAAATTCATCTGGCAGCCATAACTCTCTATATAATATTGTTTTCCCTTAGAACCTCCATCCATGGCGGGTCGCTCAATGGCTTCACCTTGTCGTTGCTCATCCATTGTTTTATCCAAAAATCCTTTCATACTCTGCGCGCTTTTATAATTCTCAAGTAGTCCACAATAGTCTGCAAAGATACAAACTATTTTGTCGAATGCCAATTTGGCAGCCTAAAAGCTGGCGGCGGCTCAGGTATTATTAAATCGTGATTTTCTTTACCTTTGTACTCCTTATGACTAATCATCCCACCGTAGCTTTCCGCACCTTTGGCCTGATCGGGTTCCCCCTTTCACATTCCTTTTCAAAAAAATATTTCGACCAGAAATTTCGAAATGAGGAGATTCATAACGTGAGTTACGGTCTATTTCCGCTAAAAGATGTGCAGGAACTTAAAAAGTTTGTCCTTTCCAAAAACTATTCAGGACTCAACGTTACCATTCCCTACAAACAAGAGGTCATGCCTTTACTTGATGACATCTCAGAAGAAGCGAGAGCCATCGGCGCCGTGAATGTTATTCAGAATAAGAATGGGCACCTCCTTGGCTGCAATACCGATTGCCGTGGTTTCGAAAGAGCATTGAAAAAATGGTTGGGGCGCGTCAATAATATTTCCCGAGCCTTGATATTAGGTACCGGAGGTAGCGCGCGGTCTATTGCTTATGCCTTCCACCTCCACGATATTGACTGTGCCTTTGTTTCGCGCCAGCAGGGGAAGACCGATTATACTTACTCCTCATTGACCCCGGAGATTATCAAAAACTATCCCTTGATAATCAATTGCACGCCAGTAGGCATGTGGCCTAAGATGAAGGAGGCGCCGGATTTGCCCTATGAGGCGCTAGGTCCTGATCACGCTTTGTTTGATCTGGTGTACAATCCTGAGCAAACTGAATTTTTGCGTCGGGGAGCAGAGCGGGGTGCGCGCACTTGCAATGGCATGAAAATGCTGATAGAGCAAGCAGAGGCGTCCTGGGAAATTTGGAATTCATAGGATGTTTTTTATTTGGGCGGTCCTCATGCCGTTTCGGCATGAGGCGCTGCGTCCAGGGCTCCGTGTTCACTTCGGTCCCGGGCCAGTATTGTTGAATAGGATAAAGTTTATTTTTTAAAAAGAGTTTCCTGAGAACCCTCAAAATTGGCCCGTGACCCCGGCGCTGTTCCAGCACCGGGCCCTTCCCATCGCTACCGCAATTACATAGAGATTATTGTAGCTCCGGGGATTTTATGTTTCCATCGGGTACACCTGATGAGCTGGTTGCAATAAAGGTTCCGTGAGGGGTAGGAGTGGTCCGCCCGCCGGCGGAGTCCGCATCGCTATGCAATAGCGAAAAGGACCGCTAGCCACGGATGGCCCGACCCCGGACCCGGGTTAAGGGGACGGGGACACGGCCAAAAAAGAATTTAAAATAAGATGCAACACTCTTCTGTATCGCCTGGTGAGGAATCACTCTTGTTCTGGGGATGATGCAGCGGGGAGGGTGAAATAAAATGTGGTTCCCCGATCGACTTCGGACTCCACTCGCAAGGTGCCGCCCTGTTTCTCCACAAACTCCTTGACCAGTAGGAGCCCAAGACCTGTACTTTTCTCTCCCTCCGTGCTTGGCCGAATTTTCTCGTTGGTGAGTTGAAAGAGTTTATTTTGGAGTTCTTCACTCATGCCAATGCCAGAATCTGCGATGGCCACAGTCACCCAGGAATCAGTTGGTTCTGCGGAGATGGAAATGGAACCATGGGGTGGAGTGAATTTAACCGCATTGCTCAGGAGGTTGCGCAGCACGGTTTTGAGTAGATTAGGGTCTGTTTCTACCCAGAGATCGTCCTGCATATCAAGTGAAATTGAAATGTTTTTTTGTTTTGCACTGGAAGTGGAATAATCAATAGGTTCTCGCAGTGCTTCTTTTAACGAAAGGGGGTGCTTATTGATCTCGAGTCGATCGGACTGAGATTTGGCCCAACTCGTAAGATCTGTCAATAGAAGAAGAGAATTTTGTGCTGCAGACTCTATCCAGTCTGCCATTTTTGGTACTTCCTCATATTGTTTACCATGGACCATATTTTTCAAAACTTGACTGAGCTGCAAGATGTTGGCAGTGGGCCCTCTGAGATCGTGGCCGATAATGGAAAAGTATTTATCTTTTTCTGCATTGAGCTTGGCCAACTGATCTATTTGTTGAGAAATGAGATGATTTTTGGTATTGAGCTCTTTGAGCAGTTTCCTTTGCTTATTATTGTTCATCATAATGATGGTCACCAATACAGTAAATATCAATAAAATACACCCTAGAGCTGCTACTACAATAAATAATTGGGTTCTTTTATTTTCTAATTCTGTTCCTCGTTGTGTCAGGTCGTACTCCAAACTTCGAGCTCTGAGTTTAAGAATGAGGTCCGTGTCGTAAAACGCCTCTCGGGTTCTCAGTGTGTTTCTCAAATGCTCGTAAGCCTTTTTATAATTCCCTAGATGAAGGTAGTTCTCACTGAGCACCTTATTGGCCATGTGCTCATAAGTATTGATTTTGGACTGCTGAGCAAATTTCAGTCCGAGTTCGCCATAATAAACTACTTTTTCTGGATTGTCAAGGAAACGGCCTTCATGAATTTGAGCGAGGTTGATATAAGTCAAAGACAGGTCGTCTACATTTAGGCCCTTGGGATGCGAGATCAGCCCCTCGAGTATTTCAATAGCTTTGTCTTGCTGAAAGCTATAATTATAATAGGCTCCTTGAATGATCGCATTGGACACATAGAGTTCATGATTGTCCTTCGGGTTGAGCAGTTGGTTGGAGGTGTTGAGGTAAATTAATAAGGTATCAAATGCGAGCTTTATTGGTTGGTATCGTTGGAGCGCTTCTTCCCGGGTATATTCTTTCGAAGTCAGGTCACGCTCGAAATTGCCGTAATTCGGCCCCCAGGTGATTTTTTCAAATTGGTTGGCAGCCAGTCGGTTGTAGGTTTTTGCCATCTCAAGGCTATCTCCTATCGCTGTAAAATATTTCAATGCTCGATTGAAATAGCTTTCCGCCAGGTAGTAACTTCGCGTAGCTCGAAAAGTTTCTCCGAGGTCTCTATAGGCTTGATGCAATTGGTAAGTAGAGTCCAGAGAGGAAAATATTTCTATTGCTGCGGACAATCTCTCCTCAGCTTTTTCTTTGTTTCCCCATTTTTTCCAAGCTCTACCACTTTCCCTAAAGGCTAAACCTCTTTTGAAAGTAATATTGATTGAATCTGCCAGACTTATTGCATTTTCAGCAAAAATTACGCAAAATTGAGCATTGACACTGTTTTCGGAAATGTTCAGAAAGTAGTCCAATCTATCATTAGGGGAGGAGATAGAATACGCGACCTGCAATAATGAATCGCGCTTGTTTTCAGTGTTTGCTGGATGCTGAGAACTTGCCTCATTGAATGCCAATGCGCACAGAAGTAAGATCAAGCATAATAAAAAAAGTTTCATTTAATAATTGAATTATAAAATCACGGTAAAATTGCTCCAATTGGGGGAGAGGGATCTTAGCGATTTGTCAATACATTTGTTTTTACGCTTTCAAATTAATGATTTGGCGAAAGATAAAGAAATATTTTGTTTATAAGGACGGTTTTGAAATGAGATAAAATAGTGAGATGATTATCATACTGGAATTTTCGATGAAACATTAGGAGGGATTTTAAGGTTATAAAGTATTAGTACCCTACTGTTGGATTACTCAATGTAAGGATAGAAAGTATTTCGGTCTATTTCATTGGTGTCAGCCAGGGGAATTGGTATTTTTGCGAAAATTATTTAAGCGATGGAATCTAAAGGAAGAGTTTTGGTAGCCATGAGTGGGGGCATAGACTCCACAGTTACTGCTATGATGTTACATGATGCGGGCTACGAAGTGATTGGTATTACCATGAAGACCTGGGATTATGCAAATTCCGGTGGCGGAGGAAAGGAAACAGGATGCTGCAGTCTGGACTCAATCAATGATGCCCGACAGGTATCTGTAGAATTGGGGTTTACTCATTTCATTGTAGATATAAGAGATGAGTTTGGCGATTATGTCATTGATAATTTCGTCGAGGAGTATATTGCCGGCAGGACCCCGAATCCCTGCATTCTTTGCAATACTCACATCAAATGGGATGCCCTCTTGAGGCGGGCCGATCAGTTGGATTGTGATTATATAGCGACGGGCCACTATGCTAAGATTAAGAAAGAAAACGGTCGGTACTTTGTGACAAAGGCGAGAGACCGTAATAAGGATCAATCCTATGTGCTCTGGGGTTTAAGTCAGGAGTGTATGGCCAGAACGCTATTCCCACTGGCCGAATACACGAAGCCTGAAGTTCGGCAAATGGCTTATGACCGCGGATTTACAGACTTGTCGAAGAAGGGAGATAGTTACGAAATTTGTTTTGTGCCCGACAATGATTACCGATCGTTTCTAAAACGTCGGGTGGATGGATTAGAGGAGGAAGTAAAAGGAGGGCATTTTGTGGATACCTCCGGCAATGTGATAGGAGAGCACGAAGGATACCCTTTTTATACTATTGGTCAGCGGCGCGGTTTAGGAAAAGCATTTGGTGAACCCAAGTACGTCACACATATCGAACCCGAGTCAAACACTGTGGTTTTGGGTAGCGTAGAAGACCTCATGAGGAACACGATGAAAGTAGGGCAACTCAATTTTCAAAAAATCCCCGGACTGGATGAAAAGAGGGAGGCTGAAACAATGGTGAGGTACAATAGCTTTGCCACACTATCTACCATTCAAATGAGTGGCGATGGCATTGAAGTGGACTTCCATGCTAATGTTAAGGGCATAGCACCCGGTCAATCGGCTGTATTTTACGATGGAGATGATGTTTTAGGTGGTGGAATCATCCGTCGGAATGACCCTATGCTATGAGAAAACTTGAGGGAATAATTGCAGTTGTTTTCTTTAGCCTGATTTTGGGCTGTGGGAGCGTTGACCTCAAGGATCTGGACGTTTCTTTTCAGTCGAACTATTTCCCTTTACAGCAGATGGATCGCCTATATACCGTAGATAGTATTCAATATGACCTGGTGGGTGGTGCTCAGGTGATCGATAGTTCAAGTAGTCATTTGAGACAGCGGCTAGACTCTGTAAATGGAAGTTGGTTTTTGGAGTGGGCTTTTCGGCCCGACAGTAGTTCAGCCTGGGAAATTCGAAGTTACTCGGAAATAGACAGTGCAGAGAATGCTCTTTTAGAGATAGGGGGTGAAGTCACCCTTGTTAAGCTAGAATTTCCTTTAAATGAAATGAGTAGCTGGGATGAGTCTCGTCTCGTGGACCCCGGCTACGAGACCTTGATCAAAGGAGAAAGGGTTCGCCCCTTTTCAGTTCCCTGGGAAGTGAAATTACTGGCATTAGATGTACGGGATTCAGTTGGAGATTTCAACTTTGACCATGTGATCAAAAAGGTGAGTGTCGATGAGGATTTTTTGATAGAGCGCCGGCGTGTTGAAGAGTGGTATGCTGATGATATAGGTTTAGTTTGGAGTCGATGGGATATTCTTGATACGCAGTGCGAACATTTATCGGGTGATCTTTCGGATTGTATTGAAGTCCCTTGGACGGATAAAGCAAACAAAGGCTACACCGTTACATTAACCTTAGAATCATTTGAGAAATGGTGATATTTCAATTCAAAGAAGTTGCCCGATGTGGCAGTTCGCATGGCGTTTCCGGAGGCATTAAGTTTGCGGGTTCTGAAGAGGCCTTGGAGGCATGTTTGCAACATGGATATTTGATTATCCGCTTAAAAGACGGGAGCCCCGTTCCATTTCGAATAGTGGAGTTGGAAAAGAAAGCTGACTTCGTTATTTACCTAGACAAAATCAAATCACCGGAACAAGCGAAAACATTAGCCGGACAAGCCATTTTGTTGCCTCGGGAAGATGCAATACGTTTGGCAGAAAAGTTGGGGAATGACAAATCCGGCTTAGCTGCTTGCACAGGCTATAAAATTTATGATACTACATCGGATCGATCTGGGGTAATTGTAGAAATTGAGCAATACCCTTCTCAGTTAATGGCTATAGTGGCTGGGGGACAGATGATCCCGCTGCACGATGAATTGGTGGATGAAATAGACCATGATAAACAAAAAATTACTGTAAGTTTGGCAGAGGGATTATGGGAAGGTGATTCCTGATTGACAAATAGAAAAAATAGCTATCTTATGAAATACACATTCTTATTATTGTCTTTGCTTGTTTTTCTTTCATGTGCTCAAGACCAAGAGGGGAAAATCGTTACCGATGTCGATTTTCCGGAAGGGCAATATGAGGACTTCGACTTTTCGGTAACAGACGAAAAGGATTTATGCCAATCAATAGATCAGGAGGTGTTGAAAAAGCACTTTCCCGATGCTGCTAATTTCAATTTAAACCCCGTGGGCTTGAGTCGATACGGCAGTAATAATGGCGGTTGTCGTCTGGCCTGGACTCCATCCGAAAATGTGTCCCGAAAGAAATCCGGTAATTACTTTCACGCTAGTTCAGAGGGCTCGATTGAATTGAAATTTAATAAAAATGCGAAGCCGGATCATATTGAAAGATTTGCTCAGCGTTCTCTGAATCAAAAGGTCAAACCACCGGAGAATAATGAGTATATCAATGAATTGGATTTTGATTATTTAAAAGTGAACGGGGTGGGGAGCTTTGCCGTTTGGAATGATGGTACTTCCACGCTCGAATTTGCAATGGGAGATAATTACCTATTCGCCATTTCAGTGAAATACCCCAGAGCCCCAGAAGAAAGGCTACAAATTGCAAAGGATATAGCCTTGGCATTTATTGCCGAGAAATCGAACCAATAAATATGATCTCCGAATCAGATTTGAAGACTTGGGTTCTTGATTACAGCGACCCATTGTACTCTTATATTTTCAAACGTGTAGGTGACGATGAGTTGGCTAAAGATCTGGTACAAGAGACTTTTATTGCTGCTTATAAAAATAGAGATAAGTTTAGAGAGAACTCCAACCCTTTGGCCTGGCTTTATACGATTATTAAGCACAAGATGATTGATCATTTTAGAGCAAAAAAGCGGAAGCCTACAGATAGTTTAGATGATCAACCCCATATTGATGCTATACTTTTCAACAGTAAAGGACATTGGACGCAGGCACCTTCCAGCGCCTTTTTCAGTTCAGATATGGACGAAGCAGAACGCAAGGAGTTTTGGTCCTTTCTACAGTTGTGTCAAAATGATCTTTCCGAACAACAAAAAATGGCTTTTGTCTTTAAGTATATGGAAGGTTGGTCTTCAAAAAGGATTTGTAAGGAACTTGATATTTCTTCGTCTAATTACTGGGTATTGATCCACAGAGCAAAGTTAAAGCTCCGTCAGTGCCTGGAAAATAACTGGCTGAACAAATGATGAATTGTAAACAAGCAACGCGGGCAATTGAACAAGCGAATGAACATCGCTTGTCGTGGTTGAAGAGACTGGAGCTGAGGTTTCACCTTTTGATATGTAAATCTTGTATGCTCTTTCACAAGCAGTGGGAAATTTTAGAACGACTGTTGTCAGATCCCTCCAGTTCGTCACAGCGCTTATCTGAAGAGGATAAGAGTAGTATTTTAATCAAAATAGAAAAGGAAATCCATAAATCATGATTCGTAAGTACTTCTTTCTTTTTTTTGTAGGGCTATTACTCATAGGTTGCAAAGCCAAGGCTTCTTTCGAGAATGGAACGACTGAGCCTCCTTCCCACACTGCTTTTACGAAGCTACTACAAAAACATGTAGATAAGCGCGGCGGAGTTGATTACGAAGGGTTTCTCGAAGATCGCAAAGATTTGGAGGCTTATTTGGATCAACTTCGCTCCAACCCACCGAATGAGGAGAATTGGAGCAAGGAGGATCAAATCGCCTATTGGATCAATGTTTACAATGCCTTTACTATAGATCTCATATTGGATCACTACCCCGTAGAATCTATTAAAGATATTGCGGGAGGAATACCCTTTGTGAATACCCCTTGGGATATTAAATTCATAGAAATTGGAGGAGAGACATATGACCTTAACAATGTCGAGCACGGTATTTTACGCAAGTACTTTGACGAGCCTCTCATACACGTAGCGGTGAATTGTGCATCCGTTTCCTGCCCTATATTGTCGAATGAGGCATATGAGGGAGCTAAATTGAAGCAACAGTTAGAAAAGCAAGCCTCTTTTTTCGTCAATGCATCCGGTAAAAATGATATTAGCGGGTCTAGTTGGAAATTATCTCGTATTTTGAAGTGGTATGGTGGTGACTTTACAGGTAGATATGGATCGGTAGAAGGCTTTATTCGCGCTTTTGCCACAGGTGATTTGCCAGATTACGCTGAGATTGACTACAAGGAATACAATTGGAACCTCAATTCGCCCGAGGCAATGAAATAATTTATGGAGGAACGAATTGAATATAAGATAGCCTGTAGATTTCCTCATTAGCTGGCCCAAACCTCCATCCCTCCCATAAAGAGCATTAAACCGTCAAGGAGGTATCCAAAGTACCACTCTGAGCGCTGGGGAGAGCTCCAGTATATACCCACCACACTGCCTGCAAACACTAAAAAATATAAAGGAGCCATTGTCAGCGGTAAGTCCTGTGAATTAAATAAGGGTAGGAGCAGTAAGAAAGCCAAAACCGAGATTCCGATGGCCCATAGTTTACTTCGCCGGATGCCATAATAGGAGGGCAGCGTTTTTACATCAGAATTTCTATCTGTGTAGACATCCCGGATGTCAAAGGGCATGGTGATCGCAAAAATGAAAAAGAAACGATGAGCCAAAAAGATACCATGCCAGGGATCAATAGAGCTATCTGTAATTATTAGTGGGAGCCAGGCAGTCACCCATACCCAGGTAATGGCAATGATGAAGATTTTTAAAAATGGTATTTGTCGAAGGTTTTGGCCATTTCGCAAGGGAAGAATGTATAAAATGGCAAGAGCAACCGGGGGAAGTAGTGCCCAGTTCCATAATATCGGATGGCTGAGTAACAACCAGACAATAAGGACAACAGCCAGGCTGCTGATCAATAAATTGAGATAGCGAAAACGATAAAAAGCGACAAAGCGTGGTGGCCACATGTGCATGTCTATGCCGGTCAGACCATAGGCTCGGTGTAGATTATAAACGCAGATGGTGCCCAAACCTACAATTCCATAATAAGCTATAGGTATTGGGGGAAGGCCTAAAACGTTTTGAGTTCCCCAACTTAAGGCAATGGCACAGAGGGCAATGAATAGATGAGTATGAAGTAAAATCGATGGCATTGCCCAGGTTTTCATAACTCACTTCAGTGAGCTATGCTAAAAGTAGTGAAAATTGTGTTTGTTTTCAATAGCTTTCACCGATTCATACATCAATCGAATCAAATGTTCAATATCTTTTTTGTGTGCCATTTCAACCGTTGTATGCATATATCTAAGCGGTATTGAAAGCAAAGCTGCCGGGACACCGGCATTGGAATAGGCAAATGCATCGGTGTCGGTTCCCGTAGAGCGGGATGATGCTTCTCTTTGAATGGGGATATCAAGATTTTCTGCCGTTTTTATGATGAGATCTCTGAGTATATTGTGAACGGCTGGTGCGTAGGTTACGGAAGGGCCTTCACCGCATTTGATTTCTCCGTTTTTCTTGACATCGAGCATGGGAGTTGTCGTATCATGAGTGACATCAATAACGATGGCGGCATCGGGTTGAATCCGTTCCGCTATCATCTGAGCACCTCTCAGGCCGACTTCCTCTTGTACCGCATTTACAATGTATAAGCTAAAAGGTAATTTGTCCTTATTCTCAAATAGGGCTCTAGCTACTTGCGCTATGGCAAATCCACCGAGTCGATTATCCAGTGCGCGTCCGATGTAGTAATTTTCATTCAGTGCTTCAAAGCCATCCTCAAAGGTGGCGATAGCTCCTACGTGAATTCCTTTAGCAAGCACGGCTTCCTTGTCTGCAGCTCCGACATCGAGATAGATATTATCCATAGAGGGCGAAAGCTTGGCATTTTTTCCTTTTCTAAGGTGAATTGCCGGCCATCCAAATACAGCTTTTACGGGCCCCTTGCTTCCTTGAATAAAGGCTCGTTTAGCAGGAGTGATGACGTGATCTGAGCCCCCATTGCGTACCACGCGAATGTAGCCATCATCACTGATGTGGCTTACCATCCATGAAATTTCGTCGGCGTGAGCCTCGATTACAACCTTAAAGTCACGTCCCGGGTTGATGATGCCGTAAGCGGTGCCGTAAGTATCTCTATTCCATTCATCTACGTATGGGGTGATGTATTCTACCCAGGTTTTTTGCCCTTCTACTTCATTGCCCGTTGGGGCAACCTTACTCAAATAGTCGAATAAGAATTCTTCTGCTTTTTTATCGATAAACTCCATCTGCTTAATTATTTTCTTCTGTCCATAACTTCGGATTCTCTCTCCATCGGCGCAAGATATTTCTTTCGTCGGGCAGGATCATCTCATTGTCTTGAGCTACTTCCAGCAGTGTTTGATAGTTTGTTAGGGAAAAGGAGGGACATTGTGCATTTTTGAACGCATTTTGTGCCGCATCTAATCCGTAAGTAAATATACTGATTACTTCTACAACCTCTATGCCAATTTCTCTTAATGCATTGACTGCTTTTAAAGAAGATTGGCCGGTAGATATCAAGTCCTCAATGACGACAGCTCGGTCCATATTTTCGAGGACCTGACCTTCGATTAAGTTTTTTCTTCCATGTCCTTTGGGTTTGGAACGGACATAGAGTAGGGGTAGCTCCAGTTGATGGGCAACTAAAGTGGCTTGTGGAATACCCGCCGTGGCCACGCCGGCGATAACATTTACTTCGCCCGAAAGCTGACGAATTCGCGAACAAATCATATTTTTGATTGAAGTTCGCAATGCCGGGTGGGACAAGCTCAGTCTATTGTCACAATAAATTGGGCTTTTCAAGCCCGAAGCCCAGGTGAAGGGCTTTTGAGGACTCAATTGAATTGCTTTTATTTGCAGTAGGGAAAGGGCTAAATCTTTATCTGTTGATTCCATAAAATTTTTTTAACCGACACAAATGTACAAAATACATATTTACGATACGCCACTAACGATTGTTTCAGGAAAGAGTGGAGACGATTACAATAAAGCAATGAAGCAAGGGAGTTTAGTGGCTCCTTTCCCTGGCAAGAAGAAATTCTTATTACATTATATTGATCTTTTGGAAAAGAACGTGGATCATCCAGGTGTGGTTTTGGTAGCTTCTGATTTGGATGATGCCGTTGAAGTTTTGGAGTCTTTATTTGATCCCATTATAGCAGCTGGGGGTTTAGTCCAGCGCAAAAGTGATCATAAGTATTTGTTTATTTATCGCCTGAATAAGTGGGATTTACCGAAAGGCAAGATCGAAAAAGGGGAAACAATTGAGAAGGCCGCTTTGAGAGAAGTGGAGGAGGAGACCAATTTAAAGGACTTGAAGTTGGTAAAAGAGATGGGGGTCACGCGCCATACCTATAAACTGAGGAGTAAGCGCATTCTGAAATTTACACACTGGTATAAGATGGAGTCTGCCGGAGAGAATGCCCAACCACAAATTGAAGAGAATATAGTAGAAGTGAAATGGCTCACATTGGAGGAGTTTCAGTCCGAAGGGAACTACCAGACCTATGCAACCATTGTAGATCTATTTCGCAATAATAGGATAAATTCGAATAACACGCACTCTTAAGACATTGGCTTCCCGGCTTAAGATTTTAGTTCATTTCGGGAAATGACGAGTTTTTGAATTTCGCTGGTACCTTCACCAATTGTGCAGAGTTTGGAATCTCGAAAGAATTTCTCTACTGGAAAGTCCTTGGTATATCCATACCCTCCATGCACTTGAATTGCATCAGTTGCAATCTCTACACAGGCCTCACTGGCGTAGTATTTCGCCATGGCTGAAGCGGTTGTCACCTCTTCATTATTATTTTTGAGGTCAGCGGCTTTTTGAGTCAGTAATTCCGCCGCCTGAATTTTCGTATGCATATCGGCAAGCTTAAAGGCAATTCCCTGGAAGTGGCTGATGGGTTTGCCAAATTGCTCTCTTTCTTTTGAGTATTTTACGCTTGCTTCGTAAGCTCCTTTAGCGATGCCCAGAGAGAGTGCTGCAATAGAAATACGTCCTCCATCGAGAATTTTCATTGCCTGGATGAATCCCTCACCTTCTTCTCCGACCATTTGCTCTTTCGACACTCTGCAGTTATCAAAAATAAGCTCTGCTGTTTCAGAGGCTCTCATTCCCAATTTATTCTCTTTTTTGCCTCCTTTGAAGCCTTTAAAGTCGCGTTCTATAATAAATGCAGTCATACCTCGACTATCCAGAAGTTCGCCTGTTCTTACTATGACCACAGCTACTTCTCCGGAAATTCCGTGCGTGATCCAGGATTTATTTCCATTAATGATATAGTCATCTCCGTCTTTCTCGGCGACGCACTTCATTCGTCCGGCATCTGAACCCGTATTGGGCTCAGTCAGTCCCCAGGCACCGATCCATTCTCCGGTGGCTAGTTTGGGTAGATACTTTTTCTTTTGTTCCTCGCTACCGAATTGTAGGATGTGGTTTGTACAAAGTGAATTGTGAGCGGCTACGCTCAAGCCTACGGAAGGGTCTACTTTTGTGATTTCCTCAATTACGGCAATATACTCGTGATATCCCAATCCTGCTCCTCCGTATTCTTCGGGTACGATGACACCCAAAAATCCTTGTTCTCCCATTTTATGCATGAGGTCTTTAGGGAATTCCTGGCTTTCGTCCCATTCCATGACATGCGGACGAATATAAGCTTCTGCAAAATCTTTTGCGCTTTGTCGGATGAGGGAGAGGTTTTCGATTTGGGTGTCTTGAAGCATGATATGTCAATTTTTAGTCCCACAAATATAAGGAATTTTGTAGTGCTTTTATGTTCAGGCTATTGTCATATTCGCTTTTGGCAGTTCTCTAATAGCTATTGGCCTTTGGCTATTAGCTTTCCTCGGCCGACGATGCTGTGAAGCAGCGCAGGCGATTGGCTTTAACCTTGATTTTTTCACCGCGGAGTCCCAAAGCTTTATGATGCCTTGGCGGTAGGACGCAGAGAAATGCCCGTTGTAATTGTTTAATTACTTCACAGCTATACTCGACCTCAACCTCGGACATTGGACTTTTTTATTTCACGCAAAGGCGCGAAGACGCAAAGCTTTATGATGCCTTGACGGTAGGACACAGAGAAATGCCCGTTGTAATTGTTTGATTACTTTATAGCTATACTCGACCTCAACCTCGGACATTGGTATTTTCTTATTTCACGCAAAGGCGCGAAGACGCAAAGCTTTATGATGGCTTGACGGTAGGACCCAGAGAAATGCCCGTTTTAATTGTTTGATTACTTTATAGCTATACTCGACCTCAACCTCGGACAATGGACTTTCATATTTCACGCAAAGGCGCGAAGACGCAAAGCTTTATGATGCCTTGGCGGTAGGACGCAGAGAAATGCCCGTTTTAATTGTTTAATTACTTCACAGCTATACTCAACCTCAACCTCGGACCTTGGACTTTTTTATTTCACGCAAAGGCGCAAAGGCGCAAAGGCGCAAAGGCGCAAAGGCGCAAAGACGCAAAGACGCAAAGACGCAAAG
>Ga0136598_1000333_pt1 | contig 23667 bp, 19 predicted proteins | sample AntRauTorcE11899_FD_104790 | JGI IMG/M metagenome (GOLD analysis project Ga0136598, IMG submission 104790) | Saline lake microbial communities from Rauer Islands, Antarctica - Metagenome Torckler E11 #899 | ecosystem: Environmental > Aquatic > Non-marine Saline and Alkaline > Saline | place... | reverse complement strand
TGGAGTTTTTCGATACGATATCCAAGGTTCGGGGTATTGGCCCGACATCCGCCCAGGACTTGATGCTATTCCGCGAACGTACCGATGCTGTCTTTCCAAGCAACATCAAAAAAGGGGAGGAGAAAGGGCTCCGCAAGTGGATTATCATGAGCTACGGAGGTGATCCGACAGATACGTCTGAGAAGCAGTTCCAGGAAATGATCTCCAATTGGCAGGGGTACGAAGCTGCCGCCATTGAATTTCTGTTTGTAGATTATATGATCGGGCGGAAGAAGAAAGCCTAATCTGTAGACCTGTCAGCCGCAGATGCAGCTTTAGCGGTACACCCATGAATCTGCAGCGTCGAAAAAAAATAGACATCTTGTCGTTTCTACTTTTAAAAAAAGATTATTGATTATAACTGAATTTCAACCTCGTAAATCTCCAGTACCCACCTGTCTTCCTGGTCTCTAAATGTAATATTATAAGCTTTCGAGTTTCCGAATGCGTAATAGAACTCATTTGAATCCACATCCAACGTGTAAGATTGATTCAAAAACTGGTTTTTATCAAGGTCAAAAACTAAAAGTTCTCTGCCAGAGCGCCCGGGCTGCTCAATATGAAGTAGAGCATATTTATGATTGAGCCTGCCAAAATGAATTGTTGATGTGTAATTAGACAGATAATCTCTAACTTCATTCAAAATTAATCCTGAATTTCCCCGACTATTCCTTTCAATATCATCATTTTCGACAATTGAAAGTTTCATTGTCTCTTCAGGCAAAAATCGTTCGAAGCTTTCATCCAAAGTATCATATGAATAGATAACAGGTGCGGAACTTAATGCAAAGTAGATTTTGTCTTGCTTAGCAAACATCCCGCCGCTTCCATACCGAAAGGAAAATATTGGAGCCAGAATAATTTCCCTTGCTTCTATTCTATCTTTTTCAACACCCAAATTATTATAAAAATAAAGTGTTGGTTCTTGCAAATTGAATCTAAGAGGTTTTAATCCGACTTTTTCTCCTTTATTTATTTCTGAAAATAAATCGGGTGCACTCATACGTTTACTCATCGGTCCACTGCAATCTCCATTTCGTTGAAACCGAAATCTCACTAGATATAAATTGTGCACGTATTGGATGGAATACGTATCCAGGATGACATTCTTCAGGATCCAGCTCCCGGAAAGATTCTGTTTCCGCTTCAAATAAAACAACAGATTGCCTGGATAAATCTGTAAGAAGAAGATCTCCGTCCTGACTCACATCAACATATTCTACCTGATTGATATTAATCTCCCCTAGAGGAATCTCATTGATCAGATTGATTTTGAGAATGTCATTATTTCCGATCGTAAAAATATGGAATAGTATGAAGAATATATTCATCAAAGATTTTCTTCTGGACGTGCGAAGCAGCTAGGCTGAACATTCGAATCACACTCATCACTTACAAACATACAGCTTGCTATGTAATGATCGCCTTCACCCTCACATTCACTTGGAAATGCACCCCTTATTCGTATCTGATACTCGAAATCATCATTTAAAAGCATTTTTCCTAAATCTGATTGTAATAGTTCAGAATCATTATTCACAGTATTAGTAATATTTGGCATAAAACTAATTGAAATTACAATTAAAAATTTACCTGACAACGAAAAATTACCCCCCCCCCCAACATAAATGTCAAATTAATACATGGATTACTTTCTCCAGTACTATGATTCGTCATAAACGAACGGAAATTTCCCAACATATGATTTCAGGGTGGCAGGGGTACGAAGCTGCCGCCGTTGAATTTCTGTTTGTGAATTATATGATCGGGCGGAAGAAAAAAAAGTAACCAATACATGTTCTTATTAATTTTCATTGCTCAACCTTCACAAAATGGATTAACCTGCCGCTGGAAAGCGGTGAAAAAATCGGCGGGTGGAATTTACTGTCTTCCGAAAACTATCAACGACCATCGACATGGTATGTCTGTCTCTCACAAAACTACGATCTGTTTCGTAATCACTTGAGAGATAGTTTCTCATTCGGCCGCTAAACAGACATACCATGTCTGGACTTAGCTTAGGACAGCTTTTGAAACATGGTATGTCTGTCTCTCTCAGAATCACGATCTGTTTCGTAATCACTTGAGAGATAGATTCTCATTCGGCCGCTAAACAGACATACCATGTTTGGACTTAGCTTAGGGCAACTTTTGAAACATGGTATGTCTGTCTCTCACAAAACTACGATCTGTTTCGTAATCACTTGAGAGATTAATTTCTAACCCGGCTGTTGAACAGACATACCATGTTTGGTCTTAGCTTAGGGCAGCTTTTGAAACATGGTATGTCTGTCTCTCACAGAACCACGATCTGTTTCGTAATCACTTGAGAGATAGATTCTCATTCGGCAGTTGAACAGACATACCATGTTTAGTTCAACCCCCCCCACCAAAATAAAAAACCCTGCCCCGGAGCCATGTCCGAAGCAGGGTTTTTAAATTTTTCAGCTCAAGGCTGAATGGGTCTCACGGTTGGTTATGTGAGGTGAATGATGGGTTTACATCATTCCACCCATTCCTCCCATGCCGCCCATTCCGCCTGGCATTCCGCCGCCCGGCATTCCGCCACCACTGTCGTCATCATCATTCTTTGATGGTTTTTCAACAACAACAGCTTCTGTTGTCAGCATCAGGCTGGCAACTGAGGCCGCATTTTCAAGTGCGGAGCGTGTTACTTTGGTCGGGTCGATTACGCCTGCTTTGATCAGGTCTTCGTAGACGCCAGTTCTGGCATTGTAGCCATATCCGCCTTTGCCTTCGAGTACCTTCTGCACAACGATCGATCCTTCAACGCCTGCATTGTTAGAGAGCGCACGAAGTGGGGATTCAAGTGCTCGTCGCACGATATTGAAACCTACTTCTTCGTCCGGAGTTTCTGCCTTCAGGCTGTCAAACACTTTCAATGTTCGCAGGTAGGCTACACCACCACCGGGAACAATACCCTCTTCAACTGCAGCGCGTGTTGCATTCAATGCATCTTCCACACGGGCTTTCTTCTCTTTCATTTCAACTTCAGAAGCTGCGCCGATGTAAAGCACGGCAACACCGCCACTTAGTTTCGCAAGACGCTCTTGGAGCTTCTCACGATCGTAATCTGACTCAGTGTTTTCAATCTGAGATTTAATCTGATTGATTCGGGCTTTAATATTATCATTATCACCCTTTCCGCCAACGAGCGTCGTGTCGTCTTTGGTGATGCTCAGACGGTCAGTTTGACCGAGAAAATCAAGCGTTGCATTTTCAAGCTTGTATCCGCGCTCTTCACTGATTACGGTACCGCCTGTTAGAAATGCGATATCTTCAAGCATCGCTTTTCGTCGGTCGCCGAAGCCAGGAGCTTTCACGGCTGCTACTTTCAACGATCCGCGCAGTTTATTTACTACGAGAGTTGCAAGAGCTTCGCCTTCAATATCTTCTGCAATAATCAGAAGCGGCTTGCCTGTTTGGATTACTTTTTCAAGAATAGGAAGCAGATCTTTCATGCTCGTGATCTTCTTATCGAAAATCAGGATATATGGATCTTCCATCTCGGTAGTCATCGTTTCGCTGTCAGTTACGAAGTATGGTGACAGATAACCGCGATCGAACTGCATACCTTCAACTGTTTCAAGGTAAGTTTCGGTACCTTTGGCTTCTTCAACAGTGATTACACCATCTTTACCCACTTTTTCCATCGCCTGGGCAATGAAAGAGCCAATCTCTTCGTCGCCGTTAGCGGAAATCGTACCTACCTGCTTGATGCTGTCCAGGCTATCACCTACGGGCTTGCTCAGTTTTTGAAGTTCTTTAACAACTTCAATTACTGCCTTATCAATGCCTCTTTTCAGATCCATTGGGTTGGCGCCGGCTGTAACGTTTTTCAGGCCGGTTTGAATAATTGACTGTGCAAGTACGGTTGCGGTTGTCGTACCATCACCTGCATTGTCATTTGTTTTAGACGCAACTTCACGCACCATTTGCGCGCCCATGTTTTCAACTCTGTCGGAGAGTTCGATCTCTTTTGCTACTGTAACACCATCTTTGGTTACAGTTGGCGCACCAAATGATTTTTCAATCACAACATTGCGTCCGCGAGGGCCCAATGTGACTTTTACAGCGTTTGCAAGCTTATCAACACCGCGTTTCAACGCGTCGCGTGCATCCGAATCATAATGAATTAATTTCGACATAATTATCAAGTATTTGAGTTAGTATTTATATTTTTTGAAAAGTGGTTACGATACGATTCCAAGGATATCAGATTCTCTCATAATCAGAAATTCTTCTCCTTCGAGCGTAACTTCAGTACCGGAATATTTGCCATAAAGGATCTCATCACCTTTTTTGACAGAAATATCAATTTTATTTCCATTCTCAACTTTTCCGGGTCCCGCGGCAATTACAGTTCCTCTTTGTGGTTTCTCTTTTGCCGTATCTGGTATAATGATACCGGTACTTGTTTTTTCTTCAGCTTCTATCGGGCGTACCAGTACTCGATCGCTTAAAGGCTTAATCTTAGCCATTGTATGACTCCTAATTATTTAATTAATGGTTGTTTTTAAAATCATGTGCGCCTTTTTCAGTCAGCGCCTGCTTAGAGGTGTAGTGTTACAACATCCATACCAAAGTGGTTTATCGTGGCAAAGAGTCGATCAAAACTCTTATTGTTGCTGCCTGAATGGTAAAACCAGCCTAAATGTATGCCAAAGACTACCCGAAGGTGCCAAGTTGTTCAAGACGGGCTGTCAACTTTTCATACATGGCAGGTTCGAGTGCTTCTGCTCTCAGGTCGAAGTTAAATTCATCCGCGGGTAAATCTGCTCCAAGTGGTTTCAGAGAATTGCTCAGTTTTTTTCGCCGCTGATTAAATGCCGTTCGAACAACCGTTTTCAGATGAGCGTCCGTGCAGTCCAGCTGCGGCTTGTCGAACCGGAGCTGTATAACCGAGCTCATCACTTTAGGCGGCGGTGAAAAGACTTGCGGGGGAACATCAAACAGTATCTCCGGTGAGCTCATCAGCTGCGTTTGAACGCTGAGAATTCCGTACGCCTTAGTCCGTGGCACAGCCACAATCCGTTCAGCAACCTCTTTTTGCATCATCAATGTTGCAGATTTCAGCAGCTGCCGGCTTTCCAGAAGTGAAAACAGAATCTGACTTGTGATAAAATAGGGGAGATTACCAATCACATGAATAGGCCCGCCTGCATCAGACAACTCTTGCCAGTCTGTTTTAAGGATATCCTGTTTAATTACATGCAGATCTGGCAGAGATTCTTTCAGGTGACTCACCATGACCGGATCAATCTCTATCGCAGAGAAATTTTTATAGTGATTATAAAGTACGTCGGTCAGCGCACCGTCGCCCGGCCCAATCTCAACAACACGCTCACCCTCTTCTGCCGGCATCGATCCGGCAATCTTCTGAATCATGTGATAATCGCGTAAAAAGTGCTGTCCTAAGCTTTTTTTCTTTCGTGGGCGTTGGGTCATAAGGCGTTTTGAATTACGGGTAATAGTTAGATTCGCTTACCGGACGATGCAAATTCTGCAATTTTTAAAATAATCGAAGCACGAATGGTTAATAGTTAGCGCTTAAACCCCTATTTTGAAGTCTGAATTTGCAGATCAGTCCATTTTATGTAGATTTACTAAGAACTTTCCTCAACGTATTCTAAATCAGACGTTTAACTTTAACACTCTATGGAACTCAACCCACTCGACACAGAACAGATCGGGATTCAAACGCTTGAAAAAAGCCTGATGAAAACGTCATCAAGCCGTTCTCTTAAGATAGGGCTTCCTAAAGAGATATCGAATGATGAACGGCGTGTTTCTTTAACGCCCGAAGGAGTGTCCACGCTGGTCGCTAACGGTCATGAAGTCTCCATCGAAAAAAATGCAGGGATTGACGGACATTTTTCGAATCAGGAGTATGCCGATGCCGGGGCCGAAATCTCCTACAGTGCTGAAGAGCTTTTCAACCAGTCTGAACTGATCGTTAAAGTTGCACCGCCCACATACAATGAACAGGAGTGGATGCAGCCCAATCAAATACTTGTGTCGGCTCTGCACCTGGGGCACACCAAATACGAATTTTTGAAAACGCTGATAGAAAAAGGAGTCTGTGCCATTGGCTATGAATTTATAAAAGGGCAGGACGGCGAATTTCCCATCGTACGGATGATGCATGAAATTACCGGCTCAATGGCTGTGCAAATTGCCACGCACTACCTGGAAAACAGCAGCGACGGACAGGGAATCATGCTGGGCGGAATTTCCGGTGTGCCGCCGGCCACTGTTGTGATCTTAGGAGCAGGAATTACCGGGGAATATGCTGCCAGAACGGCCCTTGGCTATGGCGCGCAGGTTTTTGTGATGGATAACAACCTGGCCGCGCTTCGGCGGCTCGAAAACGCACTTGATCGCAGAATTGTCACCGCTACGGCCAACCATCACTACCTGGCTAAGGCGATGGGCTTTGCCGATGTTGTTATCGGAGCGGCGTTAATTGAAGGTGAACGTGCTCCGTGCTGGGTCACGGAAGAGATGGTGCAGATAATGAAACCCGGAAGCGTCATTGTTGATGCCGTTATTGATCAGGGTGGTTGTGTTGACACCAGTGAAGCTACCACCCACTCCAATCCCGTTTTTACCAAACACGATGTGGTTCATTACTGCGTGCCCAACATTCCATCGAATGTTGCGCGGACCGCGACTCATGCACTTAACAACGTCCTGGTTCCCTACCTGCTTGAACTGGGTGATGCCTCAACCATTCAGGAGTGCCTATGGGGAAATTCAGCCCTTCGAAACGGCACATACATCTACAAAAAACACCTCACAAAAAAATCCCTTGCCAGCCTGTTTGATATTCCCTACCGCGAGATTGAGATGCTGATTGCGTCGCAGATCTGAGATTTCAAGGACCTGAAAGCATAGCGCCGGAGTCGATTCCTGTAAGCGTCCCGATTTAAATTACAGATAAAAGGGTATGGGGTGGGTTTCCGGACGCTGACACTTCTCCGAAAGACAAGACTGAATGCTCCGATGGACTACTTTGTGGCAGTCGTATTCCGTCCAATTAAAAACTTATTTCAGAATTCGGAATATCCGTCGGACGAAAACTGCAATCGTCGGACGAGGTAATTCCCGGACGCTTGCAGGACCCCGGAAAAGTACCGGTGACGCTGCCAGGTCCTCGCTACTTGATTTTCTCCAGCAGTTTCCCCAGGAACTTGCCTCCGTAAATCCGATCCACGTGATTCATATCTGCGATGACCACAAGCTCCTTTTTGCTTCTTGAAAATGCCACGTTGAGCAGGCGGGGAACGCTCAAGCCATTCTTCTCTTCATCAAGCGGACGAACGGAATAGTGACGTATTGAGCCGCGCTGCTTCTCGCCGCTCATAACTGTATCAAATATGATATAATCTTTTTCCCGCCCCTGAAATGTATGGATGGTTCCTACCTCAACATCACGAATACCCGCATCATACAGCCGGTTTCGCAGATCGTATACCGCACTCCGGAACGGCACAATTATTCCAATTTGCTGCATCAACACGCCGCGCCCGGCCAGTTTTTGAATAAGCCGCTCCACCACTTCCTGGTGCACCAGATTTACGGGTTTGAAGCCGCGTTCCCCTGATTTCTGTTCCAGGTATGGATTATATTTTGAGGTGTCAACCAGATGAAAAGCGCGATTTTTGCCGTTGACCCCAAGGTTTTCGGAAGGCTTATCAGTCTTCAGGCGTCCTTCGTAAAATACCGTGCTAATGACATCTGCAAGCGACTCTTCAAGGCGGTATTGAGTATCAAAAAAAGCAGTGTACGAGGGATGTTTATCGTGCCAGGCAAACAGGTCGCCGGTTGTTTCCGCACCGGAAACGGTCGTAAAAATATCTTTCTCAAGGAATTCGCGGGCTTCCCGATCCGTGGTAATTGAAATAGGAGGCAGCTGCATGGGATCGCCCACAACTACCATATGCCATTTACTGAGCGATGCCAGAACCATCAGGTAAGGGAGCGAGGCCATCGAGCCTTCGTCAACAATGACGGCATCAAATTCCAGGTCGAAAAACAGATCTGAGGTACATACTTTTGCCAGCGTCGTGGCCACCAGCTGTTTTTTCCGCAACTCTGACCGCTCATTAACCGAGGACTGCGCCTCAATTTTCGCTTCCAGCTCATCACGCCCGCCCAGGTCTTCGATCTTTTGATCGATCAGCTTCAGTTCCAGCTCCTGCTTGTTAGTTGGCTGCTTGCCGTCGCGCAATCTTTTTTCAACGTTCCGGAGGGCTGCTTCCCGACGCTCCAGCAGATCCACCCACTCGCCGGCGGTCTCCTTTTTATGTTGAATAACCTGCTCCATCTGATGGTCGAATACATATTCCTCCAGCGCAGAATCAGACAGGGCAACATCTCCAAACCGCGTCATTTTGTTTTGAGGCGTGTTGCGCCCCACGGTCTTGAGAGCGTGAAGTGTGCTCAGCAAGCCTACGTCTACCGCCCGGTTCGTGTTAGAAGCGAACAACACAGACTTACCCTGATCCAGATAGTTGGCAATAATATATCCCAGCGTGGCCGTTTTCCCCGTTCCCGGCGGCCCCCAAATAAATACGGTGCGGTTGGTCAGTGCTTTTTGAATGGCATCTTTTTGAGCCTCATTTCGATAACCATCTTCGGCAATTGAATCACCTGTGGGAAGAGATCCCTCCGGCGGATTGAACAGGTCTTCAACCCGCTTGCGTATGGCCTCATCCTCAGAGTCTATTCGATCCAGTTCTTCCAGGGTCTTTTTCAGAATAAAATCATTTTCCCACTCCACATGGCATTCCGAAATTGTTGCTCCCTGATCGTCGGGAAATCTCAGAATCAGCTCTTGGTTTTCGTATGAGATGGGATGGATCGTAAGCTCTTTTTCATCAATCAAGGCTCGAATCTCCTCCGCAAAGCGTATCGACTGCTGATGGGACTCAAACTGATAGTCCACGCCCTCTTCGGGCTGAGTTTTACTCTTCACCCCGTTGAAGAGCACATCACTGGACGGTTTTTCGCGCACCGCCTTTATTTCGGCGTCCAGCGCGCGGCAGGCTTTATCAATCAGTTTTTGAATATTTTGCATAGGTACGAAGTCTAATCTCTCCTGAAAATTTCAAGAGTTTGCATAAAAGATGGCATCATCCAAAACTAAGAGATTGCCGAAGCACTGTCGACCTTTCATTCTAAAAACATTTACTCACGCAAATTCGTCGAGTCCTTTACTTTGGTTTGCTCCTTTCAAAATGTCGTGCGACTCATCATGAGCCTCATCCGGCTCCAGGTGAATGGTTACAACCGCGTCTGTTTTTAGCGCGTCGATCAGTTTTCGTTCAAGCCGGGTGGTATGATCGTGTGCTGCTTTCAGGCTGATATCATCCTCAAATACAAGATGAAGTTCAACCCACGTCGTGCCGCCGGATGTGCGGTGCCTCAGGTGATGCCACCCTTTTATTTGTTCTGATCGTTCACTCCTCAACACTTTTTTCAGTGCTCTGTCCACATCCGGGTTCCGTGTATCCATCAAACCGCGAACAGAATAGCGAAGCAGCGTGTAGGCCTCGCGAATGATATAGCCCGCAATAAGCAGACTCACAGCAACATCGATAAACAGCCAGCCCGTTAATTCGATGAGCCCAAGCGCAAGAATAACCCCGCCACTGGTCCATACATCCGTCAGCGTATGTTTGCCGTTGCTTACTGCAATCATACTGTTTTCACGACGGCCAACCTTTTTAACATACGTTCCAACCCCGAGATTGATCAGGGCAGCTGCTCCCATCAACATCATACCGGTTCCGATATTAACAATGTCGACCCCAAAGATTGCGTCTTTAATTGCAGTGTAGATAATCGTGATCCCGGCAATCACAATGATGGCGCCCTCAGCCCCAATGGAGAAAAACTCAACGCGTTCGTGCCCATAATGGTGATCTTCATCTGCCGGCTTTCGGCTGAGATAGTACCCGTATACCACAAACAGAACCGCAAAAAGGTGGATCACCGATTCTGCCGCATCAGAAAAAGCCGCAGTAGAACTTGTTAAAGAGAATGCAGCCGTTTTCAGTGCCAAAGAGATGCAGGACGCCATCAGGCTAACTAATAGCGCTGTCCGAACCGGGGAGTGATCAATTGAACGACTCTGTTTTTTCATCACCGGAAGATAAACCGCATCCTTCCAATGATACAACTAAGAATGCCCGTAAAAAGAAATATCATGGTCGATAGATTTGAAATACGGGAATTTTTAAAATATCCATCAATTAAATTGTACTCTGTGCAACATTTGTAAGATCTTACGAACAATCAAATTTCCGTCTGCAGTCCACGTTTGTCTACCAATCGGTAACTGTAGTTCAATAATTATATAAATGACAGATAGTATGAGATTAAGTGCAGCCGCTCTCGGCAAGGTTTTATTAGTTTTTTCATCTGTAATTGCAGCCAGTTTTGGAGTATTCAGCCATACCGCCCAAGCTCAGCAAATGGTAGTAGATGACGCTACGGTTCTTATAGACAAACAGATGCAGCTTGAAGCCTGGTACGGAACTGAGCAGTCGTGGATACAACCGTCACTATCGCTGAACCATTTATGGGATGTTACCCCCGGAGTTGTATTTAATACGAGTGATGACGGCAGTGTCTCTCAGCTTTTTGGTGAATTAAAATATATCCCAACCGATCTCGATTTCGACGGTTACTCCTATGGATGGACTGGTGCTATATTTTTTGATACCAAGGGGCGCGTTGACAGAGTGTATACCTACATCCCCTTCACGAAATATATTCTCGACAGAACCTCACAGGTTCACTTGAACATTGGGTTTGATGGCCGCGATAACATCGCCGGTGATTTTGAATATGGTTTTACTACCGGCTTCCGGGCTGATCTGGGCCTCACTGAACGGTTGACTATACTTTCCGAGGTGTTCACCACCGACTTTGAAACTCCGTCATTTCAGGCGGGCGTTCGGTTTGATCTTGTTCCCGACCTGTTAAATATTGATGTTACGTATGGCGAAAGTTTTAAAAGCGATATCTCCTATCCCGGTTTAAATGTTGGGATTGCATTCAAACCGAATCGGGTCTGGTAACGGAACTTTCGCCGGTTGCACAGATAACCCCGCCGGATCAACTCTTTTTGTATGGCTGATGCTTCATCAGCCTGAACATGATTATATTGTATGCCACTGCGCAAAATCGAAATTATTGTCCCTGACGAAAAGGAATCCACCTGCAGTGATCTTCTCGATGATGAGACTGTAATCCATTACTGGCGGGATCATTCAGAGCAGTCAGGCCACATTTTAAAAGTCCTCGTCGATGCCGTAGATACCGAGAGTTTTCTGGATAAGGCCGAAAAACAGTTCAACAACAGTGAGGGATTTCGGCTTGTTATGGTCACTGTAGACGCAACTCTGCCACGTATTGAGAAAGATGAAAACGAGGAAGAAGAGCAAGACGGGAGCACTAAATCTGAAGAAGATGAGGATGAGCAGATCCAGGTCAGGGTGAGCCGGGAAGAGCTCTATACTGAAATTTCGGACGCGGTGAACCTGAACCGGGTATACATGTCGCTGGTTGTGCTCTCCACAATTGTAGCGGCCCTGGGTATTTTGCGCGATAACACAGCCGTTGTAATTGGGGCTATGGTGATTGCCCCGCTTCTTGGCCCGAATGTAGGCCTTGCCCTCTCCACAACTCTGGCCGATTGGGAGCTTGGTCTAATATCTATTAAGACCAATATTGCCGGACTGTTAGCTGCCCTGGCAATCTCAGTGGGGTTCGGAATTGTAATGACTGTAGATTCAAATCTCTACCATATTGCCAGCCGAACGGAAGTGCACCTGTCGGATATAGCGTTGGCGCTGGCTTCAGGTGCAGCCGGGGTCTTGGCGTATACGGTGGGTATGTCTACCGCAGTCATCGGTGTGATGGTTGCTGTCGCTCTGCTGCCGCCTCTTGTTGTTGCAGGCTTGTTGCTTGGGGATATGCAGTGGGAACTTGCGTACTTCTCGATACTGCTCCTCTTCACTAATGTCATCTGCGTCAATCTTGCCGGTATCGCCACGTTCATTTTGCAGGGTGTTCGGCCCAGAACCTGGTATGAATCTCAAAAAGCAAAAAAATACAACAAGATTGCACTCGCTATCTGGCTAACACTGGTCGTTCTGCTGGCATTAACCATCTACTTTTCCTGAATGTAACAGCGCCGGTTGAGAGCCTTACCTTTTTCAGTTTTTCTTTACTGAAAGCCGGATCGGCAGAAATCCTAAAAGCGTAAAGAAAGACAGCTGGGCCCGCCGTCCAGTTTGCGAAACTCTGACATCTCCAGAGTAATCGTTTCATAGCCTTCATCCCTTATTTTTTGGAGAGTTTGGGGATAACCTTCGGAGACCAGTACGGTTCCATTTATCCACACGCAGTTGGCGGCATAGCTTTCCTCTTCCGGAATTTGAATGATATGATATTGCTGAAATTGAGGATGGTTGGCAATCACGGCAATTGCAATCATGATATCATTCTCCAGGTATGAGATTCCCGTCTTCAGGTGCAGAAGCTCATTCTGCTTAATGACAGATCCTGTCATCCCGAATTGTTCCAGTATGGATATGGCCTGTTCTGCTCCCTTGCGATTGGTGCGTGCCGACAAGCCGATATAAAAGTGGTCACCAACTATCAAGACGTCTCCGCCTTCCAGGGTTCCGGGGTGACTAATTTCTTTTATATCAGCGTAAAACTCCCCCAGCACCTCTTTTATGGTCTCTGCTTCTCCTTGTCGGGTAGAGGCTCCCGGGTTTGTCACGAGGGCGAACCGTTTTGTCAATAATGCAGGATCCTCGACAAATACCGAATCCGGAAATCGTTCATCCGCATCCAGAATCTGCACTTCGAGCCCGCACTCTTCGAGAGCCCTTACATAGTTTGCATGCTGTTTACATGCTTTGGCATAGTCGGGTTTGCCAAGACCGGCAGTCGTCAAGCCCTTTACCATACTAATCCCGGGTTTTCGAACAATGGCTTTAGTAAACATAGGAATAGAGTGGATTATGGTACGGATTATGTTAGAGTAGTAAGATTAGCAAAAAAATACGTGTTCCGCTAATAGACTGATACCTTGGGTTCCACACCGATAAAGAATTCTTATTCGCACCCTAAAACCTTACCTCCGTCACCACCTCAAACCGGGTAAAAGCTTCTGAATCGAAAACAGCATCCACATCGCGGCGGCTAATGTCCATTATAATTTTTGAACGGTTTGAAAACACATAGGCAAAACCTCCCACCCATTGCCTGACGGATAACCGATCGAGATCTCTGTTATGAAGTTCATCATACCGCAGCGTGATATTTATGGGAAATTCAAACGGCTGAATCTCTGAAAAGGCACTCCACCCCTCAAGATTATATGCCTCGAATGTATCAGGATTTGTGAAGCTGCCCGAGCTGTCTCCGGTTCCACGGAATCCCTGAAGCACCAGTTTGACCCTCATTGATTCGTAAGTCAGCGCTGACCCCAGCATCTGGAAATCCGGACTTTCGGGAATATTACCTTTACCATACGCCCCAAGGAATGATGTCTGAAATCCGGGGAGCTGATCCGGTAACGGACGCAGGCTTAAAGCAGCCTCAACTAGCTTATTATTGTTAAACTCCACCGCCGAGTAGCCTCCCCCGTTGTACAGCCCAATAGCAAAGCTTCCATAGCGACCCGGTGTTGACTCAATCCCGTGCTGTTTATCTTCATCCAGTTCAGGGCCTAAAGCTGCAGCAAACTGGAATCCATAATCAGCCGAAGACAGAATATCGTTCTGATCGAGGAACATAGACTTCTGGGCCCTGTAGTCGTTTACATCCTGCTCGAAATTCAGCCAGGGGCGATGAACCACGCCTGCTTCAATACTGGGCGATGTAAAAATCCCGTAGTCATCCAATGAATATTCTACCAGCGCATATTTCAGGCGCAGCTCGATGTCACCAATGCCGTCACCCTGACCATCGATTGTGACGTCCTGTGTAAACCGTATTTCAAACCTATCACTCAGATCTTTGCGAAACGTAATATAGCCGCGCTTGATCGTAAATTCATTAGTGTAGCTGTCGTCAAAGACATCGTGCTCATATGAAAAGAAGAACTGACCGCTAAAGCCAATATCAGTTAGAGATTGCTGTGCTGAGCTTACAGCAGGTAGCAAAATTATAATTAGTCCAAGCAGGGAAAATTTTTGAACTTTACGAATCATACAACTTATACATATTCTGTAAATGCTTGTGTCGAAATTGATTAAAAAAAGATACGGAAATAAGCGAGCTTCTGATGATGAATCAGCCATCCCAGAAAGTATCCTGAATTGTTAAAAATTTTCATACTCGTACCCTTATGCCTTCGCCATTATAGAATAAACTTGAGACTATGATATTTTTTAGATCTTAAGCAATTATGCAGGTTCAGCTTGTGCCGTTACCATTAAATACAGCAAGTATACATATTGATCATTATCCCTTCTATAGGAATTCTTTGCAAATCTAACGTTACTAATTTACTGGTAACGGTACTAACTTCAGAAAAAGACACATGCAGAAGCTGACAACACTATCCCTTCTATTAACTGCAATCTTTTCTCCACTGTAAATGTACAATATTCGGGTGACCTTAAAATACTTGTCGATTTTGATTCTAAAAAAAGAGTAGAAGCATGTATGCATCAGTTTTACTTTTTCCCGCTATGCCCAATCAATTTGCGGAACTCCCGAAAGGAAAAGGCTGCTTAATAGAAAATCTAAACAGATTGGATACTGTCAGTCGTCGGCCTGAAAATCTCCTCTATTTTTTGATGCAGAGATTCCGCAAGCTCTTTACGATCGGATGATTGAACAGGCGATTTTCCAAAGTTGATCTCACAAAAGACCGATCGAGTTTTGGCAAACCTCCAGATATGCTGAACAAATGAATCCCGTGCGCCATAAAAACAGACGCTTTCCTCTGCAGGAGCATCTCCCTCGCCGGTCTCGTAATACAGCGAACAGTAGTAAACCGGACGGTTAGCTGTTGCCGGCAGCTCTAAAAGCGACGAATGAAAAGGAAGAACATCTCTCCCGCTCGATGACGTCCCTTCAGGAAATACAATGATACCCTGATACTTATTCAAGGATTGATTCAAAAGCTCATTCACCCGTTTAACATCCTTTCGCCGGTTTCTGTCAATAAAAATCACACCAACAGCCTTAACCATAAACCCAAGTACCGGCCAGCTTCTTACCTCTTTTTTTGCCACAAATGTGCATCGAAGGTTCAGATACAGCGGTACGATATCGAGATAGCTCATGTGATTTGACACAATAAAAAACGGAGCTTTGGGCGGTTCTCCCACTGCATCCACCTGAACGTTAAAGATAAACGCTACGCCCAGTGCCCATGTCCGCATAAACAGATTTCTCCATGGCTCATACCGCACCTTGAATAACCAGACAAAAAAATATCCGGCAAGGAAAATTCCAAATGTGGTAAGCGTATATATAATCAACGAAAACAGCCTGAGACTTGCTCGCAGTGTCGTCATTATTCAGCATGGTTAGATTGGAAATTTAGAGCGATACCATTGTGGGACATCACATTGTAATAATAGTCAGAATTGTTCGTAAGAAGAAACCTTGATCTGACTCATCTGCTCATTTTGATATTCACCAAACGCGATCTTACAGATTTCACATGCCTATTAACCCGGATTATTCACGATGAGGTGTGCAAGGGTGCCTTAACGTGTAAAAATTAGTGTACGTACGTTATTTATCTTATAGCTCAATTTTTATGGTGGATTTTTTGCGGCGCCATTTTAATGTGTACTGCGTTTGCCCAGGGCATGCCTTTAACGCACATTCAAATGGCTAATGCCTGATTTGCATCTATACACATTTTTTCAGCCGAAAAACATTTTTCGAACCTTAGGAGTAATCGTCTCTACATTGAGCAATACCATGACATGAAGCATTTTCAGTTCATCAATATAAGCGGGGGCGCTGCACACCTTGCTCCCAACATCAATGTAATTTTTCAATAGCGGCGATTCTTGAAGAGCTGATTTTTTAAAATCCGGGTCTATGGGGTAGCGATCAAGCTTGTATTTATCCTTAGTCTCGGCTCTGACATCCGGGTGGATATACCCATCCTCGTCAAGTTTATCGTACATCGCATATGCTGTCTTTCTGTCCGGCTCTTCGATTCCCAGAGTGCCAAACAAATACTTTTTATTAAAGTGCGTCAGGTAACCGGCAAATCCTCTCCATAGAAGATACAATACCCGGCCATTGCGATGTTTTTTGTCGATACAGGCTCTGCCGACCTCAAACCCCAGCGTTAGGATCTCTTGGGAGATTGAATCGAGTTCGTAGTATTTGTCCGTATAAAAACCAATTCCCTTTTCGGCCAGCTCATACGTTTGTAGACGGTAAGTGCCTACAATTGTCTGGTCAACGTTTTTCTTTACAATCAAATGGTGACACTGATCATCAAACTCGTCTCTGTCTATCGAACTATTGTTATTAAAATGACGATCCAGCTCTTTATAAAATATCCGATACCTAAGTTCCAGTGCCTGCTGGATCTCTTCCTTGGTTCTTGCAATTTCAATGCTGTATGTACGGTCTGATATATCCGTCAGGATTTGTGCGTCTGCAATCAACGATTCTACTATTAGGTGATAAGTTCATATGTCTGAATTCGGAATTACTTAAAGAAACAGACTTTTTTAAAAAAGTAAATATTTTTAAAAAAATATTTTAATGATGCATTACGCCTCATTACATGCAAAATACATCTATAATGAACTATTTCCTGCGCCCTTTCGATCAGATTTGGCAAATATTAAAGAGAAAGTGTAAGGATCTGCGTTTTCGTTGTAACTGTAATCTGCGTGCAGCTGCTTTGAAAGAACATCAATCAAATGAAAACCGGCTTCCGGATTATCGGCACTTTCAACCTGTTCTCGAATAGAGCAGCCACTGTGTTCAATATCCAAATGAATCTTGTTATCTGACTCTGTACGTAATTTTAGATTAAAGACGCCTTTTTTAGTGCCGGCAAATCCATATTTCAATAGGTAAACAACAACCTCATTTACAATAAGAGAACACGGAATTGACTGATTAATACTCAATTCAACCACGTCACATTCAAAAGAGGCTTCTACTTTATCTGTTGAGTTAAAGCTGCTCAAGGTACCTGAAACAACTTTTTTAATGTTATCTGCAAAATTTAGTCTTGAAAAACTGTCTGACCGATACAGATATTCGTGGACGGTAGCCATGCTCGAAATTCTGGCCACGTTCACCAGCAGTTTCTCCTGCACGCTTTCATCCTGCTCCACCATCGCCTGCATCTGAATCAGGCTTGAGACGACCGCCATATTGTTTTTCACTCGGTGGTGAATCTCACTCAGCAGAGCCGTACGCTCTTCATGGAGTCTCGCATTTGTTATTGCGTTTGCGGCCTGATTAGCCAATGCATTAAACAAAGGAGTCTCTTCTTCTTCGTAGTCTAAATCGCCCTTTTTGTTGATGGCTTGCAACACACCAATAACTTTTTTTGATTGATTGAGCAGTGGGGCACACAGTATATTCCGGGTTTGAAAAATCTCCGGTTTGAAGTCTCCCCTGAAGCGGTTGTCACGGCTTACATCATTAACAATCTGCGATTCGGCATTTTCGGCAACCCAGCCAGCTATTCCTTCCCCCATCGGAAACCGTTTTCCTGACACTGAATCGCCTGCCGGACCGGTCGGAATACTCAATATGAGTTCATTGCTAACATCATCAATCAGGAAGACTGAACAGGCTTCGCTGTCGGTTATGATTTTTGCCGCATGTATTATACTCAGCAAAACCTTATTAAGCTCAAGGTCAGAATTGATTTGCCCGATCAGTTCCAACAAAAGATCCAGCTTCTCCTTGTGATAAGAGTCGTTCAGATGATTATCCATAAATACTGAATTAGCCTTGTAATAAATTCGTAAGACCGGGTTAAAAAACGCCGCCGTAGACGTGGTTATTAATCTTCGCTTAGTAAATACTTATTTGGTAGATATCCACATTCTTTAACGGATGACTTTTTTTATCGGCGAATCCTCAAGATAGCATAATAATATCCGAAACATTAGAAGATTTTAACCCGATTTCTTACTTGACTCAGTTTTAAAAATATTTAACCCGGATTTTTCACGAAGGCGTGTGTGTGAGTACCTTAACGTGTTCAAACTATATATGTACGTTATTTACCTTATAGCTCAAATTTGGGTGTATATTTTTTGATGTTTAATCCGTGTTAATCACGTAGAATCGAACCTGGCGGTATCCGAAAAGGCAGGATTATCTCAAGAAACAACGGATATCAAACCGTCCGTGCATCAGCAGTGGTAGATAAATAATAACGCCTGGCGGTTCATTCCAACATCCCGGATAATCCGGACCGAACACTACCAGCAAACCATATTAAAAAAGGGTGTTTTGTGCGCAGATACGGAAGTGGTTCCATATTGCTCTCCCTAAGTCATGATAATCTTCGCAATCCCTTGGGTTAATCATCCAAATATCTGATATTTATTTGATACCGAACCTCAACCAAATGCCATTTTAGATGGGAACCAATAAAGAAGAACGAAACGTAAGGAGTATATCCCGAAAAGATTTTATCAGTAAAACTGCAGCCGCGGCGGCCGGATTGACATTTCTACCCAGCACTGTTGTGAGCGGCCTTGGCCATAAGGTTCCGAGTGATAAATTGAATGTTGCCTGCGTTGGCGTTGGTGGCCGAGGGTTTGGTGTCATTCGGGAAATCGAGGAATCTGAAAATATTGTCGCTCTCTGCGACGTGGATTGGCGGTACGCTAAAGGAGCGTTTGATCACTTCCCGAATGCACAAAAGTTTTGGGACTGGCGGAAAATGTTCGATGAAATGGGGGATGATATTGACGCTGTTGTGGTAGCCACAGCAGACCACACCCACGCCATTATTGCCGCCCACGCCATCACCATGGGTAAGCATGTGTATGTTGAAAAACCGATGACCCATACGGTTTACGAGTCGAGGTTGCTCACAGCTCTTGCAGACGAGTATAACGTTGCCACACAGATGGGAGATCAAGGGGCGTCGGGTGAGGGAATAAACCTTATTACTGAGTGGGTACAAAGCGGCGTGATTGGTGACGTTACCAAAATTGAATCATTTACTGATCGCCCTATCTGGTTGCAGGGGCAAAATCCACCCGAACAGGCACAACCTGTTCCCGATACGCTGAACTGGGACCTGTTTATAGGTCCTGCTGAGATGCGGCCCTATAACGAAATTTATACACCATGGAACTTCAGGGGCTGGTGGGACTTTGGAACCGGTGCGCTGGGCGATATGGCTTGCCATATTTTGCACGCCCCCTACAAAGCGCTTGAACTTGGATATCCCACCAAAGTTCAGGGAAGTTCAACTCTGCTCCTCAAAGAGTCTGCGCCAACCGCACAAAAAGTCCGTTTAACATATCCCGAACGAGTAAGCAGGTACGGAGGCAGATTGCCGGAAGTAGACGTACACTGGACCGATGGAGGAATTGAGCCGGTGAAACCAGACGGATGGCCGGATGGGCGCAATATGAATCATCGAGGGGGCGGTGTGCTGTTTCATGGAACGAGAGATACGCTTGTATGCGGATGTTACGGCTCCGATCCCTGGTTGCTGTCAGGCAGCACACCTAACGTACCAAAAACAGAGCGGCGGGTACAGGTTGGTGATGCTGAGGGAGAGGGAGCACACGTACAAGACTGGGCAAGAGCCTGCAAGGAGAGCCCCGAAAGCAGAACAAAAACCAAGTCCTCGTTTGATAAATCGGGTCCCTTTAATGAGATGGTTGTGATGGGCGTACTTGCAGTTCGGCTTCAGGAACTTAACAAAGAGCTCGGGTGGGATGGAGCAAATATGGAATTTACCAACATCTCGGATAACGAAGAGCTTACCATTGTAGAGAAAGATGAATTTCAAATGGTGAACGGCAACCCATCTTTCTCACAACAGCGAACGGAACCGATGAATGCACTTGAATTTGCCAATGGCCTCATCAGAACAGACTACCGGGAGGGCTGGAGCCTGCCCGACATGCCCTCTGGATAACGTCATTACGGGCCTATACAGATCACCGGAGTTTCATCACCTAACTTTCTTGATGATATAACCCATGAGACATACTAACCTGGCCATCATTTCTATAGCACTATCTGTGCTGTTGTTTTTTCCACCAGCAGCGGAATCGGTATCCATCACCCAAGACTGCCCTGAAGATTCCGCAGCACTTACTCCCGCGCCGCTGGAGGAGGAGTGGGCTATTGAATGGTGGATGCCACGGCATGAAGCGAAACTCACTGAAGAGGGCAGGGAAACAGCCGACGTACTCTTTTTGGGTGATTCGATTACGCATGGCTGGGAAACTTCCGGCAAATCTGTTGCTGATGACTATTTTTCAGATTTTTCAATCTACAATATCGGATTCAGCGGAGATCGAACTGAAAATGTGTTGTGGAGGTTTAATCACGGTGAAATTGACGGCATCAACCCCGAACTGGCGGTATTAATGATTGGCACGAACAATACCGGTCACCGGCAAGATTCGCCCGAATGTACCACACGTGGTATTGAAATGATTCTTCAAAAACTTGATGAACATCTCCCTGATACTGAAGTGCTCATGCTTGCCATTTTTCCCCGCGGCCAGTCTCCCGATGATGAGCTCAGGCAGATAAACAGTGAGATCAATCAGCAAATCAAGTCACTGGCTGATGGTAAGAGAGTTCATTTCATAGACATAAACTCTGTTTTTCTCGATGAAGACGGGAGCCTGCCCGAGGGCATTATGCCGGATGAACTTCACCCCAACGAATCTGGATACAAATTGTGGGCGGAGGCAATGCTCCCTTCAATCCGTGAAATTCTGGAGCAATAAGCAGAATCTATCACTTCGGGTCTATTTTCAAATCTCTGTCTTAACCCGCTACCCACAACGTTTCGGGGATCCTGCGCTGCCGCTGCGGACGCCCGGAGATTGTGTAAGTTCAAGGCATTTGTCTATAACTACAATTCTGTAATAATCAGTGTTGCGTCAACAGGTTCAGAATTATAGCTGCCAATCCAGATATTATAAAGCCCTTCCTCGGGCGTATCAATGGTGATCCCTGGATTCAGGCCATCAAAATCATCATTGAACAACCACTCGCCACCGGGAGTATTTATCAGCAGAATAATATCCTCACTGCTCTCAGCTTTAATCGTAAGGCTATAAGTACCGGGCGTATAGTACAGATCGAAATCAGGAGCAGTTGATACATATCCGCCGTATCCCATCTCGGATGTATCATATGATCCGCCTGCTGTTGCAGACTCTGTGTACGGATCCGGACTAAACCCTGCTGAGAGTTCAATATTCCCATAATTTGGTGTGGCCCCAACATCCGGTCCCTCCCCCCCGGCTTCACTAATAATCTCTTCTTCATCCGAGGAATCGACGACCTCAGATATTGAGAGAATCGCGCTTTCTGATATTTCCTCGTAACCGCCAACCCAAATCATATACGTCCCTGATTCTGGATAATCGAATTGAAATCCCGGGTTTAAATCGCTGAAATCGTCATTAAAATACCACTCTCCGTCAGGTGCATAAACCAGCATAACCAGATCACTGCTGCTTTCAGTTTTCAGGATGAGTGGCATATCATCCGCTTCATACGATAAATTGATCAGCGGTGCAGACGTTGCAAATCCGTAGTAGCCCGCATCTTCCAGGTTTATTTCAGGTTGCATCTGAATTACCTGTGGCCATGGATCAGGAGTAAATCCGCTTTCAAGCGCAATGGTTCCCTGTATTGGGTCCGCGGTTATGTCGGGTCGTGAGCGCCGTTCTTGAATTTCTCTTTGCCTCTGTTCCTCACGTTCTCGCTCTGCCGCGAGTTCACGCTGGCGAGCCGCTTCCTGTTCCTCAGCAATGCTCTGCGCCTCGTCTCCCTCAATCTCAACCCGTGTACCGCCTAATAACTGATTGACGTCTTCGTCCTCCCGATGGACCTCCGGCGCCTCTTGGTAAAACCCTACATCGACAGTATTGTATTCATTCACTTTGGCCTCATCAGATTGTTGAACCAACACAGCTAAGGCCTCTTCATTTTCCTGTCGCTGCGTGATCTGCTCTGCTTGCGCATTCTGAACCGTTATGTAGAAGAAACCTCCGGCAACTGTCATAATCAGAACCAGTGCTGCGGCAAACAATATACCATTTGAAGCAGACTTCTTCTTTTTAGGTGGTACCGATAAATGCGGCTTTCCGTCTTTTTTTGTTTTATCCAGAGTTCCGGATGGTGGCTTCTGGGCTTGAGCATCAAACTTTTGAGTTTTTCTGCCCCCTGAAGATTTGGCCTGCGCCGGCTCTGCTTTTATAACGGGCCAACGATTGGTGTCTACATATTTTTGTGTGATGTCAGCCAGCTCACCCGATTTTGGCCTCGATGCAGGGTCAGAATTCATCATTAACTCTACCAGCTTGCGGAATCGAAATGAATAGTGCCCGGGAAGTTCAGGCAGATCCGCCCCGCTGTCTAAACTGATTCCACCATTCCCCATCCACGGTACATTACCGGTCGCCAGCTCATATACCAATACACCAAGTGAAAAGATGTCACACGTCTCAATATTGTCGGGCTTGATATCCTGATGAAGGATATCTTTGCCGTGTAAATACTCCAGTCCCGAGGTAATCTGAGCCATCAGGCCACCAAGGGACTCTTCGTCCATCACCCCCTTTTCAAGCAATCGCTCCTGAAGTGATCCGCCCTCTATAAAAGGCATCACCAGATATGGACGCTCGTCGTATACATCAAAATGGCGCGCTGTAAGCAGAGTAGGATGATTCAGGTTTAAGACTACCGCATACTCTCGTCTGAACTGCTTCAGGCCATGCTGATCCATTCCCAGCTCAGGCGCATAGATTTTGATGGCAACAACGGCATTTTCAGCCTTTTGATCTGTAGCTTTCCAGACTTCGGAAAATCCGCCCATCCCTATTTTTCCAATTAACTTGTACCAAGTTGCAAATACCGTTTGTGGTTCCATAACTGTTAGCTCTGTTTAATGACTACTTTAAGTGTTTTACCCCCAATTGCGATGATATTTCCCGGGGTAAGTTTAATGCCTGCCTGATCAACAGGTTTACCCTGCACCAGTACGCCGTTTGTAGAGTTGTACCATCCGTCAATGCCGTTTTTTGACCTCCATTGTCCGTCTTTGATATACCAGTGATAATCCTCGGCGCTGTATTCAAGCGTGGCGTGGTAGTTGGAAATGTACTCCGTGAAGTGTTCCGCAATTCCAATATGGTTTGTAAATGGCTCATTTTCGTTAAACCAGCCAATCGTGAGACGATGTGAGGAGAGTGATTTCCTGAGATTCGTCAGGTGGTATTCCCTGCCAATTTCTTCGCCGTTTTGAACGCGTAATGTCCATTCGGAATTAGGGTGAACAGACGTCACTTTTCCTGTTGAAACTGGCCTGTATCCCAAGTCACTCAAAACCTCGTCAATTGTGCTATATCT
>Ga0136598_1000315_pt1 | contig 24439 bp, 14 predicted proteins | sample AntRauTorcE11899_FD_104790 | JGI IMG/M metagenome (GOLD analysis project Ga0136598, IMG submission 104790) | Saline lake microbial communities from Rauer Islands, Antarctica - Metagenome Torckler E11 #899 | ecosystem: Environmental > Aquatic > Non-marine Saline and Alkaline > Saline | place... | reverse complement strand
TAAACGTGGAAAGCCACGTTGTTAAACGTGGAAAGCCACGTTGTTAAACGTGGAAAGCCACGTTGTTAAACGTGGAAAGCCACGTTGTTAAACGTGGAAAGCCACGTTGTTAAACGTGGCATTTTAAAATTAAACAAAGTTATTAGAAAATCCTTACTCTGAAAGAGTCCCGTGAGGGCGGCACCCTCACGGGTAGTTCAAAAATTTTTTAACTTTCAAAGATTTTTACAGATTTTGTATATTATACTAAATATACAATGTACAATGTATCTATAAAAAGACTTAGTTTTTTACTGACTACTTACACTGTTATCTATAGATTTTTTTACTATAAACCAATTTTTTTATAATTCTATATATTATGCCACGTTTAACAACGTGGCTTTCATAACAAATAATAGTTATCCCCTACTCTTCCTACTCTGAAAGAGTAAGAAGAGTCCCGTGAGGGCGGCCTAAAAGGAACTTTCATAATTCTCGTAAATATAGACACTGAAATAATTACTTCTATCTTTTTAACTACTAGGAGCTTACTAAATAGAGTATTTTGATTTACACCTGGTAGCAAACGTGCGAAGCACATCTTCCAAAGGACTTATGTGGTCTGTGGGGAGGGCGCACCCTCACGGGTCCTGTGGTCCCGTGAGGGGGGCGCACATAAAACAAAAAAAAGTTCATTTCGAAGAATTAACTTAGTAGATATCCCCTACTCTGAAAGAAAAAGAGAAAGAAAAAGAGAAAGAGTAACAGTAAGAGTAAGGGGATTCGCGCCGCCCTCACGGGACTCTTTCAGAGTAGGAAGAGTAGGGTGATTCGCGTAGGGTGTTTCGTCTTTGACAAAACATTGTAAAACACGATTCAACTTAATATTGAAAAAAACATAAAATTACGATAACTATCAAGGGAAATTGAATAAATAGAAAGCCACGTTGTTAAACGTGGCAATTTTTCTAGGTTTTAAACCTTATTGATTTTTTTTTCAAAATACGATATCTGCCAAAAAAAATTAAATGGATATAAAATAAACTGTGATGCCGATGTATAAATTAGTTTATTAAAAAAAAGATCTTATAAATTCATGCAGAGTATTTAAATTATAAAATCTTATGTTCCTATATAATAGCCTCATTTTTGAAATTTATTGTACAGAAACAAAATAAAAAACTATTTACATTCTTTTTTTTATGGTAATATATTATTGGTTGTTATAATTTTATTGATCTTATTATGGAGGAATATTTATGAACCCTATCGTTGCTGCTGCTTCTGTTGTGTCTGCTGGTTTAGCTGTTGGTTTAGCTGCTATTGGTCCAGGTATGGGTCAAGGTACAGCTGCAGGTTATGCTGTTGAAGGTATTGCACGTCAACCTGAAGCGGAAGGTAAAATCCGTGGTGCTTTATTATTAAGTTTCGCATTTATGGAGTCACTAACAATTTATGGACTGGTTGTAGCTCTTGCTCTTCTTTTCGCTAACCCTTTTGCAGGTTAATAGATAAAAAATCTATAAGTTATAGATTTAATAATTTATTATTGTCTATAACTTTAGACATCGATTTATAAGTATAAGTATGTCTATAATTTCTATATAAAATAGGTAAAATCTTCTTCTAGAAGAAGATTTTACCTATTTTTTCTGTATACCAGAAAATGCATATACATATGAGATTATAATAAAAAAAATCTCTTTTTTTTTGCTTTTTTCGACACAATATTATGTATATTGTATACATATTTATATCCGAAATCCCTACTCTTTCAGAGTAAGGTTTTTTACAGATATATATCTGTAATATACTATAAATATTATAGTAATATAGTTACATATATAACTATATATGTTGTATTAAAAGTGTTTGACCGCATAATAAAAAACGAAATGGCAAAATGATGAATTGTAAAAAATAAAAAAATCCGAAAGGTCCGCCCCAGGCGGAAAAGCATTTACAGTCAACTAATGTCTTGTTATACTTTATAAAAAGTATAGGAAATAAGGTTTTCCTAACCTTATGTAAATATTAAACATAGAAAAAATATTAAGAAAAACAAAAATTCTTCTTTAATAAAATCCCTTACTAAATACCAATATCCCCTATTCTGAAAGAGAAAGAGTAGGGGATATCTACTAAGGTGTTTTTAATTGCCACGTTTAACAACGTGGCTTTTTCGCACAATTTTTCGTATACTAAATAAACAAATGTCGCAGAAATATTACTCCTTTTAGGAGTAATATTATCTGCGATATTCTCAACCCTATTTTATATAAGAAAATAGGGTTGAAATGGTTTTATTATTGGATTTAATAAAAATAGGAGTTTTAGTTGTTTCAACAAAACTTCCCATAGGGACCTTTTTATAAAGATTTGGGATTCAAAATGTGAAAAGTGTAATTGATAAAATCCCTACTCTTCCAGAGTAAGGCCTATTAAAGAAAAAAAAGTTTAAGTGAAAAATAAAATACTATTTAAACAATCAATTTATAATCCAATAAAAACAATAATCTATAAAATTATACTATATTTAATGCTAGTAGATAAATATCTTATTTAAATTTAAAATGTAATTTATTTACATTTACAATGTAATAACGACATTGTTTATATTTATTTTATATAAATAATTAATTTTTAAGGAATAAATTAGACTAATTATATTTTTATTTTTTGCGAAGTTAAGAAACCCTACTAGATACCCCCTACTCTGTAAAAAAAAAAAAGAGTTGGGGTTCGGGTAAGAAACTTTATTTTGTTAATTTTCTTAACTTCGCACATCACTTAAAATTTTTTTATTATTTTCTGTAGTTGATCATATAAAATAATTAATTACAAAAAATAAAACTTTTCACATAAAAAAACATAATAAAGATTATGCTTCCTTTAGGTCACGGTGGTTTTGGAATTAACACAAATATTTTTGAAACTAATCTTATAAATTTAGCTGCTGTTATTGGTATTGTTGTTTCGTTTGTAGGTAATAATTTAAATGCTTTATTAGAAGATCGTAAAAAAACAATTCTTTCTAATTTAGAAGAAGCTAATCAAAGAGCAATTGAAGCACAAGAAAAATTACAAAATGCAAAAGCTCAATTAGAATTATCTAAAAAAAAGGCGCAAGAAATTCGTCAAGAAGGTGTTTCTCGTGCAAGTAATGAAATTCAAACAGTAGTAAGTCAACATGAAATTAGATTAGCTAGTTTAGAAGATTTTAAAAACGAAACAGTTCAATTTTATCAACAAAAAGCATTCAAAGAAGCTTATGTTTATGTAGTGTCTCGTATTATGACTCGTGTTCGCGAACGTTTAAATAATGGTTTAGATTCTACATATCATGTAATTGTTAACAATTTTTATGTTTCAAAATTTACAGAATTCAAGCCAAAATCTATCTCTTAAAAAATAAAAGAGATGTGCAAAACCTAAAAGTATATACGAGCAAACATGTCAGAAAACATCCCCAGAGTAGAAAATTATAAATCCTACTAGATATCCCCTACTCTGAAAAAAGAGTAGGGGATTCAGGGGCCGCCCTCACGGGACTCTTTCAGAGTAGGAAGAGTACGAAGAGTACAAGATTCTAATTTTCTTAAGTCCTTTGGGAGACGGACGCACGTCAGCTTCCTCTTCCTAAGGGCCCGTGCCCGAGGGCGCCCGTTTCGCACTCTTGCTCCAGAGGGATCCAAGGCGCAGTAAGGGCACTGCAGCTAGGCGCACATATATAATTATAATTTAAGTAATTTGTTATTATTAGATATAATATTTAAAGTGCGAAGTCCCTTACTCTTTCAGAGTAGGGGACTTCGCACTCAATGACTTAGTTCTATTAGATTTTTTATTTTTTAAATCAATATAAAAAATTGACAAATGTGTAAAAACAATATATAATATATGGTATATAAAAAAAAAAGAATGGGGCGTCGCCAAGCGGTAAGGCTGCGGTTTTTGGATCCGCCATTCGGAGGTTCGAATCCTTCCGCCCCAGAAAATATCTAATATAGTCATTAGATAAATAAATAAAAAATAATTAATATTTAAATTGATAAATATTAATTGACATATAATTGATATATGAATAAGCAAAAAATAATAATTCTTTGCTTTTTATTAGATTAATGATAATCTATATTAGAGTTAAGTTAATCAATAACTAATTCTAATTTAGTAAAAGAGAAGGGTCGATGCCCGAGTGGTTAAAGGGGACGGATTGTAAATCCGTTGGCGTACGCCTACGCTGGTTCGAATCCTGCTCGACCCAAAAAAAATTATTATAATTTCGCCCTTAGGGTCCGTCATAGACGGGTATGAATCATTATATAACATAGACGAATATAGAATATAGATAAAAAATTGAGTAGTTATATAACAAACTAATAATTAATAATTATTAGGCTTATATAAAAATAATAATATATGAGATGGATATATATGGAATAATTGGAATAAAAATTATTCCACATATAAAATAGGATATAGACCGTGTCATATGTGATTATAAGAAAATATAATCACCCCTATACCTAAAAATTGATAAGATATATTAATATCTTTCGAAAATATTATTATTTAATAGAAATGTGCGAAGAGAAGAATTGAAAATCCTTTCCCAAATCCCCTACTCTGAAAGGGGAAGAGTAGGGGTTCTTTAGTAGGATGTTTCGTTCCTGACAAAACTACGAAACATTGTCCCTACCCTTTTGGTAGGGTTTCTAATTTTCTTAACTTCGTACGTCACTCTATATATCTTTATTATTCATTAAAAAAACATTTATTAAAAGCCCTACTCTGTAAGAGTAAGGTATTTTAATAAGCAAAAAAAAAAAAATTTGTTTATGGCTAGACAAACAAGAAAGCTTACATCCACAAAAACAAAAAAACGTGTTTATAGAGGTATTGTCCACATTCAAGCTGGACATCATAATACTATAGTAACTATTACTAATATAAGAGGCGAAGTTTTATGTTGGAGTTCATCAGGAGCTTGTGGTTTTAAAGGAAAACGTAAATCAACTGGATTTGCAGCTAAAAAAGCTGCAGAAACAGCTGCTAAAAAGTCACGTGATTTTTTAATGCGAGAAGCTAAAGTTTTGGTAAATGGTCCAGGACAAGGACGTGAAAGTGCCATTCGTGAAATATTTAAAGCGGACATTAAAGTTAATGTAATACGTGAAAAATCAGGTATACCTCATAACGGATGCCGTCCGCCTAAACGTCGTAGTGTATAATAGGTATTTCGCAAATTTCTCAGAAAATGATTTCTGAGGTTTAGTTTAAGACTTCAACTGTGTTGCCTTAACAGAACTTATTAGTCTTTGCTACGTTATCTTTTTTAGATATAATTAATTATATGACGCTTTGTTGGTTATAAAAGATAATTATATTAAGTTAATAGAAAAATATATATGGTGTTATATATAATATAATGGATGAAATCTGTTACTAATCTATAAAGTTTTTTATTTTTATGCCACGTTTAACAACGTGGCTTTGATAAAAATAAAAAACTTTCTTAATTTAAGGAAAATCTCTTAAAACAGCAGGTAGATATAACCAAAAGATATTCTCTTTATAGATTTAAATCTATCACTGTCTAAAGCAGAGATTTAATTTTTTTTATTGGTTAAAAAAAAAGATTTTTAAACCGTATAAAAATACTATATAAAAAATTTAAAGACAGAATGTGATAACAATGCAATGTTTGGAGGTTAGCCTACTATATTTTAATTTTAGGTCTAACTTTTTTAGTTTGATTAGAAATTTATCCCATAAATTTCTAAGATGGAGAAACAAGATACATACAAAATCAAAATTAAAATGTATATCTATATATATTATGTATAAATTAATGTTAAATGTATAAAAATAATATAGGGAGGAGTACAACTAAAATCAGGTAATCGGTTTTAGTTGTACTCCTCCCTATTAGTTCAAATTTGTATTTTGGTTCAAATCTATATATATTATTAAATGAGAAAAAAGGAAATATAGATAATATTAAACTTTGATTACAAGCGCTTCTAAAGAAGTTTAGATTAAATTATTTTTATAGTAAATCGGATTATTCTAATCATACTAAAAAAATAAAAAAAAGATGCTCAGATTAAATAATTAAATCTTTTGAACAAAGCCACGTTGTTAAACGTGGCATTAAGTTTTAAACCTTTACGTATTAATTAATATATTAATTAATATATTAATTAAAATATTAATTAAAATATTTTGAAAATATAAAATTTTTTTTATTTTTTATAGTTACTTTTTTAGACAATATTAAAAATTTGATATAATATATAATACATAAATTATTTTCTAAATACCCCCCTACTCTTACTCTTTCAGAGTAGGGGATTCGGCTAAAGTTTTTTAACAAAAAGCCAAGTTTATATTAGTTTTATGAGAAAAAAATATCATGATTTTATTTGATAAAAATAAATACAAAAAATAGTATAAAGTTAAATAAATAGTCAGAAGCTCGGGACGGGTGCCGCCCTCACGGGCACGGGTGCGTGTCCACTTATATTTAAAATGAAATAAGTTTATTTTTTACAATAAAAAAATATTGTTAATTATAAGATAGTAATTAACTAATGTCGCAGAAATATTACTCCTTTTAGGAGTAATATTATCTGCGATATTCTCAACCCTATTTTATATAAGAAAATAGGGTTGAAATGATACATTCTACGAGATTTTTTATTTCGTAGGTCAGGTTTAAAAAAATTTATTAATAAGATATTTTTGAATCACAAATAAGTAGAATAATTAAAAATAAAAAAAAAAAAAAACGAATGCGTAGCATTCGTTTTTTTTTTGTAAATCTCCCTTATGGTTTTACCTAAAATGCCTAATAAAAAGTGTAGGCGCTGTGATTAAAATTTAATCAAACATATACGCATATGCAAAAATTGTTTTAAATTTATAGTACTACTATGCATACGTGCGAAATGAGTCCAATTTTGACAAGACGATAAAACAAAAGCGCGTACATTTTTTATTTATGTAAAGGGAGTTAAAAAATTTATTTTCTTTTGTTTGCTGACGTAGGAAGCCCATTTCCAAAGGACACCTTTGGCTAGAACTTTCTACACTCCTTAAGTGGAGTCAATGTGCGAAAAATTAAAAACAATTTGAAGAATTAAAAACAATTCAAAGCCTTACTAAATACCCCCTACTCTTCTTACTCTTTCAGAGTCGGAAGAGTAGGGGGTTAGGGTAGGATGTTTTTAATTCTTCAGGGTTTCTTAAGTTCGCACGTCACAATGTTATATTTTTTTGTATTAATTTTTTTGTAAAAAAATCAAAGTGTTATTTGCAGAGATAAAAGTGGTCTTACGAGACCGTAGGAGTAAGATATGGCAACAAAGCTGTTTCCGAAATTTAGCCAAGGACTAGCACAAGACCCAAGTACTCGTCGTATTTGGTATGGACTTGCTACAGCACATGATTTTGAAAGTCATGATGGTATGACTGAGGAAAATCTTTACCAAAAGATTTTTGCTTCTCATTTTGGTCAATTAGCTATTATTTTCTTATGGACATCGGGTAATTTATTCCATGTAGCTTGGCAAGGTAATTTTGAACAATGGGTAACTGATCCTATTCACGTACGTCCTATTGCTCATGCTATCTGGGATCCACATTTTGGTCAACCAGCAGTTGAAGCTTTCACACGTGGAGGTGCTTCTGGTCCAGTAAATATTGCTACATCTGGTGTTTACCAATGGTGGTATACAATTGGTTTACGTTCAAACCAAGAATTATATGTTAGTTCTGTATTTTTAGCTTTAGCTTCAGCAGTTTTCTTATTTGCTGGCTGGCTTCATTTACAACCTAATTTTCAACCATCATTATCATGGTTTAAAGATGCTGAATCACGTTTAAACCACCATTTAGCAGGTTTATTTGGTGTAAGTTCTTTAGCATGGACAGGGCATTTAGTTCATGTAGCTATTCCAGCATCGCGTGGTCAACATGTTGGATGGGATAATTTCTTATCAGTATTACCACACCCTCAAGGTTTAACACCATTCTGGTCTGGAAACTGGGCTGCTTATGCACAAAATCCAGATACAGCTTCTCATGCTTTTGGTACTGCTGATGGTTCAGGTACTGCAATTTTAACATTCTTAGGTGGTTTTCACCCACAAACTCAAAGTTTATGGTTATCTGATATGGCTCATCATCATTTAGCTATTGCAGTTCTTTTCATTGTAGCAGGTCACATGTATCGTACAAACTTTGGTATTGGACACCGATTAGAAGCTATTTTAGAAGCTCACACTCCACCTGCTAATTAACTGGCACTTTTGGCAATAAAGCTAATTGAAAATTCTGCCATAACGGAGAAAATCTTGACAACACAATGACAATGTTTAACTATTTAAAATTAAAAGAATTAAAAATGAGTTTTTGTCTAGATAATTCCGTGCCTAATGATAAAAATGAAAGTAAAATGAAAGTAATGAAAGTAATCAAAGTAATGAGAGCCAACTAAATTTACCTCTAATTACCAATGAATTCAATCAAAAACCTTACTCTGAAAGAGTAGGGTTTTTCGAATTAAAGATGGGACCCGGTTTATATGTTATTTGGAATACTGCTATTAACAAATTCTATGTGGGCCAATCAAATAACGTACCATCCAGACTTTCTTCACATTGGAAAGAATTAGAATTAGGGAGACATGAATGTAGACTAATGCAGGAACATTGGGATAATATTGGGAGTCAGCATTTCAAGTTTATTTCTCTTGACGTGAGTGTAAAATGGGAAAATGAAGAGATACGAAAAAATATTGAATTTGAACTTATTCGTTTAAAGGATTCTGTTGTTTATAACATACTAATCCCAGTAAAAGAGCAAAAACACAAATATAAAAAAGCGGTACGTTTTAGAGATATTACTTATCCACGTATAGCCAAAGCAGCTAGAATGCAAAACATAGGTGAAACTCAGGTAAAACGTTTAATCCGAGATATTCGAAATTCAGATTGGAGTGAAGTATTAACGGATAACGTTTTAGAAGAAAATCTTATTAATATTGAAAAAGCACGAAAAGTTCGAGTTCATGATCAAAGCCACGTTGTTAAACGTGGCAGTTTTTCGAACTATACGTCAAGCTTCAAATCAAACTGCCACGTTTAACAACGTGGCTTTGAATCGATAGAATAACTTTAACGGGTCATTTAAATTCATCTACTCATGATTATTGTTCTGTTATTCTAACAGAATAAATTATTTATCGTGCTCTTTTCTATTAGACCAACAATACGGTAGAGTTTCTAACTCTAAAAATTTTTATTTCCGTTTACAGCAGTCGCTCATCTCAACATTATACTCAACATTATACTAGATTCGTTTATTTTTTATGCCCTTATGCTCGTATCGCCCTTATGCCCGTATCGCCCTTATGCCCTTATGCCCTTACTGCCCTTCGGGCATAAGGGCGATACGAAGGGTAGCAGAGCGCCGAAGCGAAATAGGCTAACTCTTTAACTTTTTATTTTTATCATTAGGTCTAACGACTATCCTTTCGAGGAGTAGGCTAAAAAGCTGAAACGGCAGAGACTCTTTTTGTGTTTTGTGATGCGTAAAGTTCAAAGTCCGCTTACGAACGAGATGATTTATGTTATTCGGGAATAGAAACAGTCCGCTTTTCAAAGAAAAGCGGAGTCTTGAAAAGCAAAGCTTTTCGACAGATAAATTTTCGAGTCTAATTGTTTACTTGTCTACAAGAATCAAAACACTATTTGTGATTTTGCCGTACTTCATTTAAATTAACAAAAAATAAAAGAGTCAAGATATAGTCTGATCTCAACAGCGATGTTGAGTTTAACATAAATGGGTGGTTTAGGAGCTGGTCATAAAGGATTATTTCATACAGTAAACAATTCTTTACATTTCCAATTAGGTTTAGCTTTAGCTTCAGTAGGTACTGCAACATCATTAGTTGCTCAACATATGTACTCATTACCGCCTTACGCGTATTTAGCAGTTGATTTTACAACACAAGCAGCTCTTTATACTCATCATCAATATATTGCTGGTTTCATTATGTGTGGTGCTTTCGCTCATGGTGCAATCTTCTTTATTCGTGATTATGATCCTGAGCAAAATAAAGGTAATGTTTTAGCACGTGTTTTAGATCATAAAGAAGCTATTATTTCACACTTAAGTTGGGTATCTTTATTTTTAGGTTTCCATACTTTAGGTTTATACGTTCACAATGACGTAGTACAAGCTTTTGGTACACCTGAAAAACAAATTCTAATTGAACCAGTTTTCGCACAATGGATTCAAGCAGCTCAAGGTAAATCATTATATGGATTTGATTTATTATTAGCTTCTCCATCTAGTCCAGCTTACACAGCTGGACAAAGTTTATGGCTACCAGGTTGGTTAGAAGCTATTAATAATAACCAAAACTCTTTATTCTTAACAATTGGACCTGGTGACTTCTTAGTACACCACGCTATTGCTTTAGGTCTTCATACAACAACACTTATTTTAGTTAAAGGTGCGTTAGACGCACGTGGTTCTAAATTAATGCCAGATAAAAAAGATTTTGGTTACAGTTTCCCTTGTGATGGTCCTGGTCGTGGTGGTACTTGTGATATTTCAGCTTATGATGCTTTCTATTTAGCTGTTTTTTGGATGCTTAACACTATTGGTTGGGTTACTTTCTACTGGCATTGGAAACATTTAACATTATGGCAAGGAAATGTATCACAATTTGATGAATCTTCTACTTATTTAATGGGATGGTTAAGAGATTACCTATGGTTAAACTCATCACAACTTATTAACGGTTACAACCCATTTGGTATGAATAGTCTTTCAGTTTGGGCATGGACTTTCCTTTTTGGACACCTTGTTTATGCAACTGGTTTCATGTTCCTTATTTCTTGGCGTGGTTACTGGCAAGAGTTAATTGAAACTCTTGTTTGGGCTCATGAAAAAACTCCTTTAGCTAATTTAGTTTACTGGAAAGATAAACCAGTAGCTTTATCAATTGTTCAAGCTCGTTTAGTAGGTTTAGCACATTTCTCAGTAGGTTATATCTTTACTTACGCAGCTTTCCTAATTGCATCTACATCAGGACGTTTTGGTTAAAAAACCTACAAACAAATCCAAATTATTTTTTTTTTTAATTTTACATATCGTTTAATCTTTAAACGTTGCTGTGAAATAAGCCCTAGCCTCTCACTTTAGAGGTTACAGGGCACACATATAATTTATAATTTATAATTTATAATTGGCGTGCGCCCGTGCCCGTGAGGGCGGCGCACACCAGGGCAAGGTTTTTAATTCTTCGCACATTGTAATATTTCTATATATACAATTGTTTTAAGAAATAGTAAGTCTTTAAATAAAAAGGTAGATCTTTATCTACACTATATTATATTTTTATATAATATAGTGTAGATAAAGATCTACCTTTTTATTCTATTCTTGTCACTTGTTTATTTTTTTTTTTTAGTGTGACAAGCTCTCCCAGAGAGGTTTTAAAGGAGGGCGGACGCCAACTATCAACGGCACAATTTTATATCGATTTTTTTATTAGTTAAGAACTATATTACATTTATAGAATAAATGTATTTAGATTAGTAGTTATTACATTTATAGAATAAATGTATTTAGATTAGTAGTTTTATCTATTTGTATTATTATGATAATTATATGAAAATATAAAACTGATCAATGTAATATACATAAATTTTTTTTTATAAATCTTTTTTGCAAAAAGTTTGTGCAAAACGCTTTTATTTTTACGATGCACTATAAATAAAAAAAATAGGACGTTAATTTTATAGCCCGTTATATTAGGCGAATTTTGCACTTTTTCTGAGCATTTCCTTAAACTTTATGAATTGTATTCTTTTAATATAGTATGGCTACTGCAAAAGAAATAAAATTTACTAAATTAAATAACAATTTTTAAAAAAGTGGAATTTTCTCGCTCCTAGGCCCCCTCTGGAATCAGGAGGGCCTTTTAGACCCGAGCTTCCCTTAGAAAGCTAACGTGCGAAGTTAAGAAACCCTACTAGATACGCCCTACTCTTACTATTCTGAAAGAGTCCCGTGAGGGCGGCCCAATATAACCACGAACCTCCTACTCTGAAAAAGTAGGGGGGAGTATTAAGGCCGCCCTCACGGGACTCTTCTTACTCTTTCAGAGTAGGAGGTATTTAGTAAGGAGACCTTACTCTTTCAGAGTAGGGATTTTGAATTCTTCGCACATGTCTCACACGCAGCAATTTTATTTTTGATTTAGAATAAGAATACAAATAGGATTATTAAATTTAATTTTTAGTGTTTATTAAGAAAAAACACTAACTTGGGAAAATTGAAATATAAAATATATTTAAAAATTTTTTTTTATGTAATAAAAATTGAGATTATAAATAGTATAAACAGTACTACCTTATAAATAAAAGGGCAGCTGACGTGCGCCCCCCTCACGGGACCAGAGGACCCGTGAGGGGGGCGCCCTCTTTTAAGGGACTCCTCTGGTCCCGTGAGGGGGGCGCACGTATCTATGTATAACATTATAATATATAAAATTTGGTAAAATAATTGAGATTCATTTATTTGGAAAGAGTTAAATTTTTATTCAAAAAAATTTATCTTTCCTTGATGCGTTTGTTTTAGTTTATTATAAAAAAGACTGACTAAATATCCCCTACTCTTCTTACTCTTCTTACTCTTCAGAGTAGGAAGAGTAAGAAGAGTAGGGGATTAGGGTGGGTATTTGAATATAAATTAAAATTTTAATGATCTTATTTCACAAACACATTATAAATTAGAAAAAAAAAATAAATGAATGCGCAACTTGCAAATCTTTCTTTTTTAGTTTTATTATGTTCCATGATTTGCTATTGGATTGGACCTTTAAGTCGTGATCTATTTGGAAATGATTCTTCAAAGAACATGGTTCAAAAACAAAAAGATAAAAAACAATTAACATCATCTGAAGAAAACAATATGGTGCTTCCTAAAGGAAGCACTGTTCTTTCTACTGAACTAAATAAATCTTCAATTCCATCTGGCGTGTTAGCAGATGGCTTTCCTACAAAAGGTAATAATACTAGTAATAATACAAATAATAATACTAGTAATAATACTTATATGTTGTTCCCTTCTGACACAAACGCCTCACCCTGGGGTACTTTACAAAAAAGTTATTCGTTATTAGAAAAATTGTTTAATAACATTAAATCAAAAATTAGATATGTAAAAGCCGCCCTGACGGGACTCTTACAGAGTCCCGTGAGGGCGGCTTTTAATATAAGTCAAAATTTACAATTACTAGGCCGTTCAGGAATTATCTTATCTAATGTTTTATTAATAGTTTTATTATGTAATCGTTGGAAAGAATCAGGACATTTTCCATTAAGTAATTTATATGAATCTTTAATGTTTCTTTCTTGGAGTTTTACTGTTCTACATTTATTTATTGAAAATCTTACAAATTACCATACAACATCAAATCAAAATATAGGAAAATTCATTGGTGCTATAACTACACCTAGTGCTTTATTTACTAACGCTTTTGCTACATTTACCTTACCTAAAGAAATGCAAGGTTCTTCATCCTTGGTACCTGCTTTGCAATCGAATTGGTTAATGATGCATGTTACAGTAATGATCATCAGTTATGCAGCTTTAATTATAGGTTCATTATTATCAATTGCTTATTTAATTATTACTATACAATTTCATTCAAATTCAGATACAAATAATAATAAAAATATGGGGCTGCCTAACAGTAGTACGTCTGCATTAACATTAGATAATTTAAGTTACAGAATTTTAGGTATTGGTTTTCCTTTTTTAACTATTGGTATTTTGTCTGGGGCTGTTTGGGCTAACGAGGCATGGGGTTCTTATTGGAGTTGGGATCCAAAAGAAACTTGGGCTTTTTTAACCTGGTTAGTTTATGCTATTTATTTACACACTCGACTTAATAAAGGATGGGAAGGTAAAAAACCAGCTATAATTGCATCTTTCGGTTTTATTGTAACTTGGATATGCTATTTAGGCGTTAATTTAATAGGGGAAGGTTTACATAGTTATGGTTGGATCCTTAAATAATAAACAATAATAAAAAGAAACTGGGAAGCTGACCTGAATCGCCTACTTTTCAAGAGTAAGGTATTGGATTTCTGTTTAGGTAAAACATTTTATAATAAGAAAAAAACATACAGAATAAAGTTCATCTGTTTGACTTCACATTAAAAGGAAAATTAATAAAAAAAATCCCTTACCCTACCCGAATTCCCTACTTCCCTACTCTGAAAGAGTAAGGAGAGTAGGGAAGGGGTATTTCGTAGAGTTTCTTAGTTTTTTTATAAATTGCCACGTTTAACAACGTGGCTTTATAGATCTTTTAATTTTTTCATAAAATTTATTTGGTTATTTTAATTTATTTATAGGACTGGTTTTCATAACTAACCTGTTATGGTTCCAATTTCTGGATATGCAGATATATTAAATAATAAATGGAATATATATTTATAAAAACCCCCTACTCTGAAAGAGTCCCGTGAGGGCGGCCACCCTCACGGGTCGGGTAGGGTTTCTTATAAAACCCTACCCGAAGGGTAAGGTTTTCTTATCAAGTCTTACATATAAATTAATTATACGTAATTTAAAAATACGGTAATTAATATAAAATTTATATGAAAAAAATTATATTCTGGGGGAAATCATTTTGAGGACTCCTATAGAGTAATCAACTCAGAAACATAAGCGGCAAAGTTGAGTTTCAACATATATAAGATAATTTCCATCTTTTCAGATGGAAATCATAAATTATTTATCTTCAATTTTAATCGATGAGAAATTTGTAATTTTTAGAATATAAAATAAATCCATTAGTATCCAAAAAAAAATTTACAAAGCTTTGCTAGATACCTCACCCCCGAATCTCACCCCCCCCGAAGGGTCTTACTCTTCAAGAGTAGGGGGTATTTAGGCCGCCCTCACGGGACTCTTTATCTTTAAGCGTAGGGGGTATCTAGTAATGGGAACGGGATCCGCACACTTAACTCCTCATATTGTTTATTTATTAAAGTTATGTTAATTATAAATTAACATCCAAAATCTTATTTCGTCCAAATAATTGGATATCTTATCTTATTTTATATAATGTACATATATTAGTAGAGAAACTAAATAAAAGAAAGATTTTTCTATTCGCGTTTTCACGATAAAGTGTCTTTTTGTGAAAACTCTAACATCGCGTCCCCTAAGGCAACACTTTTCTCCGATTTACGAAAAAGTGTTTTTGTGCGAAAGGCTGACGGGCTAACCTATAAATAAAAAAGTAGAAAACCTTGCTAGATACCTCCTACTCTTAAAGAGAAAGAGTCCCATGAGGGCGGCCTTTGGGCGTTAATCTTCAAGAGTAGGAGGTTCGGGTAGGAGTAAATTTACTAAGGTAGTGCGTCTGCCTCACGGGTCGGGTAGGGTTTCTTATAAAACCCTACCCGTTAAAATTATTTTTTTGTAAAAACTTTATCGTTTCTCATTTATAGGGTTATTTTGTTACTTTTTGAAAAAAATACCTCACTAAATACCCCCTTCTCTTAAAGAGAAATAGAAAGACTAAGGGATTCTGTGCCTTATTCTTGAAGAGTAGGGGGTTCGGGTGGAGGTATTTTTATAAAATATTTATAAAAATATTTTATGTATTTAATAAAGTTTCTTCGTAACAAAAACAATATTTTGAATTTTCATTCATATGACATCAATTCTTCAAATTGCTTTACTTGGTTTAGTTTTCGTTTCTTTTGCATTAGTTGTAGGTGTTCCGGTAGTGTTCGCTTCTCCTAATGGGTGGACTGAAAATAAAGGTGTAGTTTTTTCTGGTTTAAGTGTATGGTTATTATTAGTTTTTGCTGTAGGTGTGTTTAATTCTTTTGCAGTTTAACTCAAAAAATATCTAATTTTTTTACTAATTTTTTAATTTTCTCAATATGAGATTCCGGATTAAATGAATCCGGAATTGAAATAAAAAAAATTAAATCGCAAAAATAAGTCTAAAAACCTATAAATCATTTTATAATCTTAGATAAATTATAATTTTAGTTATAGAATATACATATTATTATATGTAATAATATGTAGTGTAAAGCTTAATTATTAGCACAATACAAAGCCACGTTGTTAAACGTGGCATAATTAATCATATGATGTTTTATCTTTTAAATAATTTTTTTATTTACTCGTTATTTTAAGAATAAAACCTTCATAGGTATAGGACTGATTTACTTAAAAATCCTTTGCAGGTTCATCTTTTCCGAGAGAAAACCACTAATGTATTAATGTATTTTAAACGGTCTAATTTTAATACCCTTTTTTCCAAATTTTTCATCAGTTTATTTTTTAAGCCAACAAAGATTGTTCTAAAATAATAAAAGAAATTTTGGGCATACGTATAGGTGTAATTTAATTTTGTAATTTAATCATATCATCAAAACGAATATTTGGTTTCGTTTCTGAGGCATAAAATATATATACGTTATTTTGTTTTATAATTTAAACGAAATCAGACTTAAGAAAATTCGAAACCCGGTAGGGTTTCGAATTTTCTTATTTTTAGTTTGGCATAAAGATTTACTGGATTTTGCATGATCCGTATGTATATCTAAATATAGTTTTATTGTAATTAATTAATTACACATTAATTATACTAATTATTCTATTAAGATATCGGTAAAAATAGTTTTACCGACATTAAAACTTTTTACTTTTTTTGTTTGTATGATCAGATTATAATTTAATATTATAATGATCATATTGTAAATAAGAATTCATTCTTACAAAATTTTTCTCCAGAATTCCTTAAACTCGAATTAAAAAAAAAAATTAAAGGATTGCAAAATGGACCCTCACCAGAGGAAAGCGGGCCCGGATGTAGAAAATTGACTTTTTTTTTGTCAATTTTCTTAATTTATTTGTCAATTTTCTTAATTTAGAAGGCCGCCCTCACGGGCTCTGAAAGAGTCCCGTGAGGGCGGCCTTATGAATTAACATCCTAGGAAGCACGTCTGACTTTAAATCCTCGAGTTTAATTAAAGATTAATTATTACAATAATCTTTGATAAAAGAATTCATTAAATTCTCTTTAAAAACTATAACTAAACAATATGGAAGTAAATATTCTAGGATTAATCGCGACTGCTTTATTTATTATTATTCCAACTTCTTTCTTATTAATTCTTTATGTTAAAACAGCAGCATCTGAAGAATCTCAATCTTAATTCTTTTTTATAAAAAAATTACAATATTTTTTGATATAAATTTATAAAATACTAAAAGATAATAAAATATTATCTAATGTCGCAGAAATATTACTCCTTTTAGGAGTAATATTATCTGCGATATTCTCAACCCTATTTTATATAAGAAAATAGGGTTGAAATGAAAGAAAAAAAAATATTTTTTTTTATGATTTATTTAACTATATAATTTTTTCATTAGTTTATATTCTTACTAAGCGTGTGAGGGACGTGCGCCCCCCTCACGGGACCAGAGGACCCGTGAGGGGGGCGCACGTCCCTCAAAGGACTTAAGAAAATTAGAAACCCGGTAGGGTTTCTAATTTTCTTAACTTTGCAAGTCTGCTCCTCTAACATAAAAATGCAGTATTATTTATCTTATTTTGTATTTTTACAAGAAACTTATTCGATTGCATTTCATATATAAACTAAGAAAATTCGAAACCCTACCGGGTTTCGAATTTTCTAATGAAGTAACAAGTTACAGTAAATTTTAAATATTATATTTGTAGAATATTCCAATAAAAAAATACGAATATCTAATTAATTCATTAGATATATATAAATAAACACATATATAGAAATATTCTAAGGATTTCAGTCCTTTACAGCCACATTCTTACATCGTTTAAAATTGATTAATTTTAAGTTTTATTAAAATTTAATTAACATAATTATGTTATTTTTATAAGACTTATTATTATTAAATTTAAAGTTTTCTTAACTTCGCACATCAGGGTAATGTTTGGTCAGAGACGAAAGTAAAAAATAAAAAAAACCTTACTCTTTCAGAGTAGGGTTTTTATCGGATTAAAAACAATAGAAAATTCGAAACCCGGTAGGGTTTCGAATTTTCTTAACTTGGCACAATAATTTTAATGCGATTTTTTAATTAAATGTTGTAAATGTGCGTACACAAGGAAAAACCCCTACTCTGAAAGAGTAAGGTCTTTGGTTGCTACTCAAGAAAATTCCCTACTCTGAAAGAGTAAGGCTTGTTAAGAATATTAAAAAAAAAAAAAAATAAATAAAAAATGGCAAAAAAAAGTATGATTCAACGTGAATTAAAACGTCAACGTCTTGTAATGAAATATGCAAAAAAACGTGAAATTTTAAAAAAATTAATGAAAGATTCGACCATTTTAAAAGAAAAATTAGCTTTACATAGAAAATTACAAAATTTACCAAAAAATAGTTCGTTTGTACGATTACATAATCGTTGTATGATTACAGGTCGACCTAAAGGTTTTTATAGAGATTTTGGTTTATCACGTCATGTTCTACGCGAAATGGCTCACCAAGGTTTATTACCTGGTGTACAAAAATCAAGCTGGTAATTAAACAAAATACTCATAAACAATAAACGATTAAATATATAAAGTTTTGTTTGACTTTATTTATAGGACAACGCTAGTATAAAATACTAGATATATTTAACTACCGAAAATTAAGACTTAGTACCTTGATGTTATTAGTTATATTTTCGAGTTTTGTACTTGTTCCATTAGCTACCCGTGAGGGGGGCGCCCTCACCAGAGGACCCGTGAGGGGGGCGCCCTGCCCTACTAGATACCCCCCCTCCTCCCCTACTCTCAAAGAGAAAGAGTAAGAAGAGTAAGGGATTCGTGGTAAGGTAAGGAACTTTTGTTTTTTTCAATTTTCTTAACTTCGCGCAATTCATTCGAATATACTTATATCTTAATAATTTATATTATGCCGCCCTCACGGGACTCTTTCAGAGTAGGGGTTTGTTCTTTAAAATACTAGCTAGGGGATGACCGGAAACACGTTCTCCCAGCCGTAGGTAAACGTGCTTCCTACGTCTGCTTTTAAATTAAAAAAAAATGAAACCTCTTTCCTTAAGTAAAAAAAGCAAGCAGACAAAATACGATCCATAGGAGTCCTTCGCGAAAGTTTTTTCCGAAACGTCTGCTTATTTTTAATACTAAAATAAAACGAAAAATATTTAAAATATGCAAAATAATTTTTTTTTAGTATGTTGTATTTAACAATAAGCTTATTATAAATAAACCTGCCTCCCTTTAGGTGGGCCCTCACCTCTGGTGAGGGCCACTACTTGTGGGGAGCGGAATATATAAATATTTAAGTATTTCGTTTTATACCATACTTTCCTTATAATGTATTTTGCGTTGCCTCTACTTTTTATTTTTTTGTATTTGTGGACGTGCGCCCCCCTCACGGGTCCTCTGGTGAGGGTGCACTTTAACAGTAATAAATTAATCTAGAAAATTCCCTACTCTTCCTACTCTGAAAGAGTAAGAAGAGTAAGGAATTTTGATTATATTAATAATCTATTTTAGATAATTAATTTTTGATATCTAGTTTTAAATTTAGTGAATTTAAGAGTTTTTTAATAATTTTAAACAAATGTCGCAGAAATATTACTCCTTTTAGGAGTAATATTATCTGCGATATTCTCAACCCTATTTTATATAAGAAAATAGGGTTGAAATGTTTAAACTTTCAAATTCCGTATCTGACACGTGACAGATCTTAGATACGGAGGGCTTCTGAATTATAATTAAAAACAACAAATTCAAAAAAATACAATTGAATATTATTATAAAAAAACTATTTAATAATTTTTTTTTTATTTTTTGAGTAAATGGCTGATTTGCCTCTTTGGTTAAAAAAAAAAATATATATATATGCCTCGTCATCCGTTAAAAAATAAAAGAACTCTTTTACCTGATCCTATTTATAATAGTGTTTCTGTTCATATGTTAATTAATCGTGTATTAAAGAGTGGTAAAAAATCGCTTGCTTATCGAATTGTTTATAATTCGTTAAAAGAAATTGGAGAAACTGTAGGACAAAATCCTGTTGAAGTTTTTGAAACAGCTTTAGATAATGTTACTCCTAGAGTAGAAATTAAACCTAGACGTCGTGCTGGAGCTATTCAATTAATTCCTCGTGTGTTACGTACAGGAGATAGATCAAAAGCAACTGCCCTTAGATGGATTATAGAAGGTTGTCAAAAGCGTTCAGGACAACCTATGTTAAGTCGATTAAAAAACGAAATTATTGAAGCTTATAAAAAAACAGGTTATGCTACGCGAAAAAAAGATGAGTTACATAAAATAGCTATTAATAATGCAATGTATTCGAAAAAACCACAAATTGTAATTAATGCGGTTAATCAAATTACACTTTAAAAATAAAAAATAAAGTTATTAAAAAAAAAAATGGAATTATTAAATAATAATAAAAAAAGAGACATATAAAATAAAAAGATAATTTTTATTAGAAAAAAAAAAATAAGTAAATTACTTATAGTTCTACAAAGCCTATTCATTTTTTTATTAATTTTGAGTGCGCCCCCCTCACGGGTCCTCTGGTCCCGTGAGGGGGGCGCACGTCAGCATTTTTTATTTATAATATTTTAATTGATACTAATTGTATTTATATAATAGTTACTTACATCTTTAAATAATACAAAAAATATATACGTTAAGTTCTGACTTTTTGAAAGTATTAAGATAATAAAAATAAATAATTATAAATTTTTTTATTTGTTTAATTAATCTTAATATTTTTATTAATTTCTTTTAAAAAGACATTAAATAAAAGAAAAAAAACGTCAAAGTTTTAAACTTTCTAATATCAAATAAATTTATATTTCTAATATATATTTTGAATATATATATATAAAATTTTTTAAAAATTCGACTTTTTTCTTTACGTAATATAATAAATTTATGTGCTAGGGCTTATTCGATCTTTCGTTGAAAACCCCCCTACAGGAAGGAGCTCTTAGTAAAATTTTTTCATTGAAAAGATTTTTGATTTTAAATTTATTTTATAGTGATCTTTAAAAAATTTAATTTAGGTTAAAATGATTCTAGATGACTAATTTAAAATATCGTATACATATGATTAAAAATGTGCGCTTCCAAGAGGGCCGCCCTCACGGGACTCTTCTTACTCTTTCAGATTAGGAAGAGTAGAACCTTTGGTCCCGTGAGGGGGGCGTAAAAAATTGACAAAAAAAAGTTTCTAACCCGAATTTCACTCCGAAGGGTCTTACTTTCCTTACTCTTTCAGAGTAGGGGATATTTAGTAGGGTAGGGGGGTTTTTAAAGGTTTTGTTTGTCAACTAAAAAAGTTTTAATTTAAGGTATTTTAAAAATTAAATTTTCCAGAATGAAAAAACCTAAAAAAAAAAAAAAAAACGCAATGAATTTACAAATTTCAATTTTAACACCAGAACGTCCTTTTTGGAATGGTCAAGCTGACGAAATTATTTTACCAACTGAAACAGGCGAAATGGGTGTCTTAAAAAATCATGCTCCTATTATCACGGGTTTAGATGTAGGTGCAATGCTTATTCGTACAAATCAAGAATGGACTTCTTTAGCTATTATGGGTGGTTTTGCATTAGTTAAACAAAATGTTGTAACTATTTTAGCAAACGAAGCACAATCTTCTGAAAACATTAATCCTGAAGAAGCTAAAAATGATTTTGAAACAGCTAAAAATAATCTTGAAAAAGCTGAAGGGGTTAAAGATAAAGTAGAAGCTAATTTTGCATTCAAACGTTCTAAAGCTCGTTACCAAGTAGCCGTAAAATCAAAAAATATTTAATTAGAATAAATTAAATATCCCATTTTCCTTAGGCCGCCCTGACGGGACTCTTATTACTCTTTCAGAGTAGGAAGAGTAGGGAGAGGGGGGCCCCAAATGTAGAAAATTGACAAAAAAAGTTAATTTTCTTAAGTCCTTTAGAAGACGTGGGCCCCCCTCACCTATGGTGAGGGCCCACGTCCGCTTAAAACATAAGTTTAATATTTATTAACGTACGTGGGCCCTCACCTCTGGTGAGGGCCACAATTAATATAAATAATTATAGTTCGTGTTTGTTATTTTTTTCGTAAGTGCCGTTTTTTCTTTTGAAAGCCCTACTCTGAAAGAGTCCCGTGAGGGCGGCATCTCCGAGTTATGAATTAGATGTCAGATTATTAATTATAACTGATGTTTTACACATGGTTATAATTACTGTTATAGAACTCTTTATTTAATAGGATTGCTTGTGTAGTATAAAATATAAATATACAATTTGTTCTTATTGTGCTTAAAAAAATTATTTTAAAGAGAATTAGAATTATTCTATTGATATGGTTATAGACTTGAATAATTATAAAAAAGCGTTAACATAACATTATGAATTTATTTGCCTTAGCATAAAGATGTTTTGCCCCTCTACACATATTTTATTTTGATTTTTTTGATAGAAAGCCACGTTGTTAAACGTGGCAATCTTACTATAAGTAAGTAATTTTAAGAAGGACGTATAGCAAATTTGAGTCACTGACAAGTACCGCGTTAAACACCTTACTCTTTTAGAGTAGGGAGTTTAACGCGGTACTTGGATAAGCGTATGGCTGCTCTATAGAAGAAAAAATTTTGCATTGAATCCTAAACCTTCTAAGTGTTAAATATTCTAAAATTACTTTTTAGTATTTAAACACGTATTTTTTTGTAATAATTTATAAAATTTTTTTTTTCACTTTATGATATATTTATGTATATAATTATATACAAATATGTACATATGAATATATCTATATTCTATTAAGTCTACTGCTGCTTATCTCCCAGGGTCCCTTAGGAGCCTAAAACAGCGATTAGTTAAGAATATGTGGAGCGTGTTTCTAGGGAGAAACGCGCAGGATACAAAATACATAATACAAATGTATTATGACATATGCTTGTATGATAAAAAAAAGTAACACAGTTCAAAATACCTATAAAGATATGTTAATTAATTATGGCCTCTGGTATGTTGATAATATCAAAATATTATTGATATGGAACCATATTAAACGTGCGTGCGTAAGAGCGCCCTGCAGCATATAATTTAAACTTTAAACGAATAGGAGCCGTGTGCAATGAAAGTTGCATGCACGGATCTGAAGGATTAACAAAAACCTAACTATGTATTTTCATGGTGCTCGTTTCTCCAATTATGAAGGTTGGTTATCTGACCCAACACATATTAAGCCTAGTGCACAAGTAGTATGGCCAATTGTAGGTCAAGAAATTTTAAATGGTGACGTAGGTGGTGGTTTCCAAGGTATTCAAATTACTTCTGGTTTCTTCCAACTATGGCGAGCTAGCGGTATCACTAGTGAATTACAATTATATTCAACTGCTATTGGTGGTTTAGTATTAGCTGCGGCTTGTTTCTTTGCTGGTTGGTTCCACTACCATAAAGCAGCACCTAAACTAGAATGGTTCCAAAATGTTGAATCTATGTTAAACCACCATTTAAGTGGTTTATTAGGTTTAGGCAGTTTAGCTTGGGCTGGTCATCAAATTCATGTATCATTACCAGTTAATAAATTATTAGATGCTGGTGTAGATCCTAAAGAGATTCCGTTACCTCATGAATTTTTATTAAATCAATCTATTATTGCTGATTTATATCCAAGTTTTTCTAAAGGATTAGCACCATTCTTTACATTAAATTGGGCTGAATATAGTGATTTTCTAACATTTAAAGGTGGTCTAAACCCTGTAACAGGTGGTTTATGGTTATCGGATACTGCTCACCATCATTTAGCTATTGCTGTATTATTTTTAGTAGCTGGTCATCAATACCGTACTAACTGGGGTATTGGACACAGTATTAAAGACATTTTAGAATCACACAAAGGTCCATTTACTGGAAATGGTCATACTGGTTTATATGAAATTTTAACTACTTCTTGGCATGCTCAATTAGCTATTAACTTAGCTTTATTTGGTTCGCTTTCTATTATTGTAGCTCACCACATGTATGCAATGCCTCCTTATCCTTATTTAGCTACAGATTATGGTACTCAACTTTCTTTATTCACACACCATATGTGGATTGGTGGTTTCTGTGTTGTTGGTGCCGGTGCACATGCAGCTATTTTCATGGTTCGTGACTATGATCCAACAAACAATTACAACAACTGTGCGACTCGTTCTTCTGAAACAAAATCTGAAATGATTTTAGGGGAAGGAGGGAATGTGGGATAATTTCTAGCAAATTATCCTCACATTCAAACTTAATCATTGTGCAGGTGCAAGTCCTGTCGCCTTGGTCGCTAGGCGAAAGCGCTTAAACAACCTACCTGATAGGTTGCCCGAGTACATACAGATAGTTGTATAAATCT
>Ga0136598_1000295_pt1 | contig 25248 bp, 19 predicted proteins | sample AntRauTorcE11899_FD_104790 | JGI IMG/M metagenome (GOLD analysis project Ga0136598, IMG submission 104790) | Saline lake microbial communities from Rauer Islands, Antarctica - Metagenome Torckler E11 #899 | ecosystem: Environmental > Aquatic > Non-marine Saline and Alkaline > Saline | place... | reverse complement strand
CATAGTATTCCAGAGGGGATTTTCCCAAAGGGATGCCTTCGGCAAAGGATATTTTAGCGTATCTTATTGTGTAATCTATCCGACCCAAAGGGTCGGGGTATTAAACCACTTATCAAATAAAAAATTCTTGAATTACAAGTAATTTGCTAAATATTAGTGCCCCAAACGTTTTGAAAATTAAGAAAAAGGAGTCTTTTCATGTCCGAAAAGCGATTAAGATTTTTTATGCATTCCGACCTCCTTATTTTCATTTGTGGTCCTGTATATTTTCTTTGTTGGCCCAAAGAAAACATACTAAAAGAAAGGGCCCTTTTTCGAAGGTGTTTGGTAAACGTTTGGAAAAACGTTCACCAACCGCTCTGAAAAGCAAACATATATACAGAAATTTAATCGCTCAAGGGCTTTTCAGGACTACACTAACGAAAAAGATTGCAACTGGTCCTGTAGTTTTAAAATCTTGTTTTGATCGAACACCATATTTTCCAGTTTTTAAGATGCTATTATTTGCTAAACAGTAAATTTCTGAATTTTCACCATCATGCGCATTAGAAAAGTGCATCATGCTTAAAAAAAGGCTTTGTTAGAAAATATTCTATGGTTATTTTATTAAGTGAATTCAATGAACTTTAAATAGATTTCATTATGAGCAAGTCAAAAGATTTTACAATAGGAGCGTTAATCGGTGCGGTGGTTGGGTCTGCGGTAGCACTATTATATGCGCCGGACAAAGGCAGTAACACACGCAATGTTCTTTCGTACCGCCTTAGCAACTATAAGGACGAACTAACGGAGCTAATTGAAAAGCTTTCCGATGAAAAACAAACCATCTCCGATGCCAAAAAACAGGGCGATTTAGTAGTAGAAGATGCTCGACAACGAGCCGAAGATTTGATTAATGAAGCAGAAGATTTATTAGGTTCCATTGAAGAAACCCAGAAGGGCAACACAAACGGCACCAAGTCGTAATCACTTAAGTTTATCCACTAAATTTTAAGGCCTCCATTTGGAGGTCTTTTTTTGTGAGACCCATTATAGTTTTTTTTGCTGTTTAAGTTTAAAACAAAAATCCGAGTGTAAAGCCTATACCTCTCACCGTTATTGTTCGGCTTGAGGTAGTGAAAGATTCATCGGTAAGCGATACTCCTTTTGCGCTAAAGTTTATACTGGGGAACACGCTGCTCAATGTTAGAATGGGACTGGCGAAAATCGATATATCGCTGTTTAGCCGATTTGTGCATGCGGTGAATAGTTCGATCCTGTAGCGAAACGTATGCATTTTGAATTTTAATTCGGAAAAAGCGCTCGATGGCAGGGACTTCCTCAAAAAGCTGTTCAAGTGACCTACGTCGAATTTGTAAAACACGGCTGTCTTCAATGGCCTGAATAAAATATTGGGCCGGTGATTGGGTCAAGTAGCTATACAGGTCATTAATCCACCAGCCTTCAATGCCAAATTGTAAGATTTGTTCATCTCCATTGCCATCAATGTGGTAACACTTCAGGCATCCATCTTCAATGAACCGCATATGTCTGGAAACATCTCCTTTAAATAATAGTATCTCTTTTTTTTCTAATTCTCGAAGCTCAAAATGTCTTTTTATTAATGGATAATCTTTTTTATCTAAGTTGACGGTTTGTTCAATATGATTTATTAGATAATTAATAGGATGCATGATTTTACGAATTAAAAAATTGAAGTATAACCTTGTTTTATGTTTTATACCGACCCAAAGATCTACGAAATAAACAACCCTGAGGCAAGCCATCGGGGTATCAACAATAGGAAGAAGGTAGGCAAAACTTGGTTTCTATTTATTATCACCCACCCCTGCACCCCTCCAGAGGGGATCTTCCCAAAGGGATGCCTTCGGCATAGGAAATTTTTGCATACCTTCTTCTATGAACTTTTCCGACCCAGAGGGTCGGGGAATTGAACCACTAAACTATTAAACCACCACTAACTTAATCGAACTATTTTCAAATAAAAAAGGCCTCCGATTGGAGGCCTTTTTTTAATACACGTTTAAATCGATAACACTGATTTTAACGTCAGCACCATCTATTTTAAGGTAGTTACGAATCGTCCTCTTCTACATCAGCGGTTTCTTTGCTTTCGGATTCTGTGGTCGCTTCATCTTCAACATCGGCCGCCGATTCGCCGTTTTCTTCACCGGCACTAAGCGAGTCGAAAACCTTGCCCATCACCTCTTCTTCTTCGTCGAGGTCGGCTTTGGAGCCCACAATAAGATCATTGTATTTCTCCAAACCGGTACCGGCAGGCACTTTGTGACCCACAACCACATTTTCTTTGAGGCCAAGCAGATGATCTTTCTTGGCTGCAATGGATGCTTTGGTAAGCACTTTAGTGGTCTCCTGGAATGAGGCAGCAGATAACCAGCTGTCGGTAGAAAGGGCCGCACGGGTAATACCCAGCAGAATCGGCTTGGAAATAGCCGGTTCCGCTTCGCGGGTTTCAAGTTCATCCACGCCTTCTTTAATCAGCTCATTATTAGCTTCACGCACTTCGCGGCGGCCAAGTTTAGCTCCCGGCTTCAGGTCACTTCCACCCGGATCGGTTACCACGTATTTTCCAATAAGGTCATCATTCTTACGATTTAATTCGAATCGATTCACCTTATCATTTTCGAGGAAAGAAGTATCACCGGAATCGGTAATCTGTACTTTCTGCATCATGGTGCGCACAATAACTTCAATGTGCTTGTCATTAATGGCCACACCCTGCAGGCGGTACACCTCTTGAATTTCATTTACAAGATACGATTGCACTGCAAACGGGCCCATAATGTTGAGGATCTCTTCCGCGGGAATGGTTCCATCAGAAAGCTGCTGACCGGCTTCTACATAATCATTTTCCTGCACAAGAATATGCTTGGACAAGGAAATGAGGTACGTCTTTTCATCCGTGCCGTCTTTGCTTTCTACAATAACTTCCTGCTTGCCTCGCTTGCGGCCGCCCATGCGCACGATGCCGTCAATCTCGGAAACAGCAGCGGGATTACTTGGTGAGCGAGCCTCAAACAATTCGGTTACACGCGGCAGACCGGCGGTAATATCTTTCGACTGACCGGTTTGTCGTGGAATCTTGGCCAGTACCTGTCCCGCAGCAACTTTCTCTCCATCATCAACCACTATATGGGTATCAACGGGGAGGGTATTTTCGCGAACGCGATCGTCATCGCCTTTCACCATTAGCGTAGGTACCAGCGAGCGATCTTTAGAATCAATAATTACTTTTTCGCGGTGACCGGTTTGCGGATCGGTCTCTTCGGAAAAGGTAAAATCGGCAATGAGATCCTGGTATTCAACCTTTCCTTCAATTTCGGAATAGATATTGGCGTTATACGGATCCCACGTGCAGAGCGGTACGCCCTTGGGTACCGAATCGCCTTCTTCAACCTGCAGCTCGGCTCCATACGGTATATTATAGGTGATGCGCTCCTTGCCTTCTTCGTCAATAATTTTGATTTCACCGGCACGGCTCAATACCACATCGTGGACTTCTTCGCCGTCGTCATATTCAACAACACGTACATTTTCGAATTCAACTTTGCCTTCGAATTTAGCTTTGTGCATTGATTCAGACTCCATACGCGAAGCCGTTCCGCCTACGTGGAATGTCCGGAGCGTAAGCTGTGTGCCGGGCTCACCAATAGATTGAGCAGCAATAACCCCCACCGCCTCACCCACCTGAACAAGCGTACCGCGCGAAAGATCACGACCATAGCATTTGGAACACACACCGCGTTCGGTTTCGCACGTTAGTACTGAACGAATTTCAACTTCTTCAATGGAAGTTTCGGCAATGCTTTTGGCTACTTTCTCATCAATCATTTGATTGGCTTCACAAAGCAGATCGTCATTGTGCGGATCATAAATATCATGCAGTGATACACGCCCTAAAATACGATCATCAAGGCTTTCAATAACGTCTTCATTATCTTTCAAGGCTTTCATCTTCAATCCACGCAGCGTTCCGCAGTCTTGCTCATTGATAATAATATCCTGAGAAACATCTACCAGGCGTCGCGTCAGGTAACCGGCATCAGCAGTTTTTAATGCCGTATCTGCCAGGCCTTTACGCGCACCGTGCGTTGATATAAAGTATTCAAGCACGGTTAGCCCTTCACGAAAACTTGAAAGAATCGGATTCTCGATAACTTCATTGCCCGACTGCATGGAACTTTTTTGGGGCTTCGCCATCAGTCCGCGCATACCGCCAAGCTGACGAATCTGCTCTTTAGAGCCACGCGCACCGGAATCGGCCATCATAAATACCGGGTTGAATCCATCGCGGTCAGCTGTTAAAGCGTTAAAAAGCGATTCAGAAACACGGTTTGTGGTGCTTGTCCACTTATCAATAACCTGATTGTAGCGCTCATTATCGGTAATGAAACCCATTTCATAGCGCTCCATAATTTCGGAGACTTCGTCTTGGGCTCCCTCAATCAGTTCTTTTTTCTCATCAGGGATAACAATGTCTTCAAGGTTGAACGAAAGACCGCCAATGGTGGCCTGTTCAAATCCTAATTTTTTCATTTCATCGAGGAAACGAGCCGTTCGTGCCGTCCCTACCTCGTGCTGTATATCACCAATTAAAACGCGCAATTCTTTTTTGCCTAACGTTTTGTTAATGTAAGGCATCTCTTTGGGCTGTATCTGGTTGAACATCACCCGGCCGGTTGTCGTTTTTATAATTTCATCGGTTATTTCACCGTCATCACTTTCGGTGGTGATGCGCACATTTACTTTGGCGTGAATGTGAACGCGCTTCTGATCGAAGGCAATCATCACTTCATCGGTATTGGCAAATGTTTTGCCTTCACCCTTTTGGTCGCTTGCCATTTTGGTCAGGTAATAAATACCCAAAACCATATCCTGCGAGGGTACGGCAATAGGTCCGCCGCTGGCGGGACTTAAAATATTATGTGATCCCAGCATCAGAACAGAGGCTTCAAGAACAGCATCATTGCTGAGCGGAACGTGCACGGCCATTTGGTCACCGTCAAAGTCGGCATTGAAAGCGGTACATGCCAGCGGATGCAGGCGAACTGCTTTTTCTTCAATAAGTACGGGTTGGAAAGCCTGTATACCCAGCCGGTGCAGTGTTGGCGCACGGTTCAGCATGACGGGGTGACCGTCAATCACATTTTCGAGCACTTCCCATACCACCTGGTCGCGGCGATCAACCACTTTCTTGGCACTTTTTACGGTCTTCACATAGCCGCGCTCAATGAGGCGACGAATAATAAATGGCTTGTAAAGTTCTACTGCCATTTCTTTAGGCAGACCACATTCGTGCATCTTTAATTCAGGGCCTACTACAATTACAGAACGGCCGGAATAGTCAACACGCTTACCCAGCAGGTTTTGGCGGAACCGACCGCTTTTGCCTTTCAGCATGTCACTAAGTGATTTTAGCGGACGGTTGTTGCTGCGAACGGCGTTCGATTTACGCGAATTGTCATACAATGAATCAACCGCTTCCTGCAGCATGCGTTTCTCATTACGCAGGATAACGTCCGGCGCTTTGATGTCAATCAGGCGCTTGAGGCGGTTATTACGAATAATTACGCGGCGGTACAGATCATTCAAATCAGAGGTTGCAAAACGGCCTCCTTCGAGCGGTACCAGCGGACGAAGCTCGGGGGGAATAACCGGAATAACGCTTTGGATCATCCATCCGGGCTTATTTTCGGTATGCTCATTAGCCGAGCGGAAGGCTTCTATAACCTGCAGACGCTTCAATTTTTTCTTTTTACGCATCTGCGATGTTTCATGCTTCACTTCATATCGCAAGCGATACGCAAGGGTATCAAGGTCTAAATCTGTTAACAAATCCTGAAGCGCATCAGCACCTTCTTTGGCTTCAAAGCGATGTTCATCTTCCTCTTCATCCATCGCAAATTCATCACGGGGAAACTGCTCCAGAATATCGTAATATTCTTCCTCGGAAATCAGATCACCGCGCTTATAGCCTAAATCGGCAGACTGGCCGGGATCGGTAATGACATGCGTTTCGTAATACACAATCTTGCTCAGGTCTTTGGAGGAGTATCCAAGCAGGTACGCAATCTTATTAGGCAGCGAACGGAAGTACCAAATGTGAACCACCGGCACCGTCAGCGCAATATGGCCCATGCGTTCACGGCGAACGGCTTTGCGGGTCACTTCAACACCGCAGCGATCACAAATAATACCTTTATAACGAATGCGCTTATATTTTCCGCAATGGCATTCATAATCTTTAACCGGGCCAAAGATCTTTTCACAAAAAAGACCATCCATTTCCGGTTTAAAGGTACGATAGTTAATGGTTTCCGGTGTTAAGACTTCGCCATGCGACCGAGTTAAAATTGTCTCGGGCGACGACAAGGAAATTCCAATGGTATTGAAGTCTTTTTGAACTGTTAATGTATTAGTAGTCGGCAAGGATAGTCCTCCAAATTGAATTTAGGAAACAGTGAGATTAAGTCGTTCACTAAATAATTCAAATTAATTGATGTGTACTTCAAGTCCGAGCCCCATGAGCTCGCGCAGCAGTACTTTAAATGATTCAGGTACTTCGCCATCGGGCAGGTTCTCTCCTTTCACGATAGCTTCGTACACTTTTGATCGCCCTTTAACATCATCACTTTTTACGGTGAGCATTTCTTTGAGGATGCTTGAGGCACCGTAGGCATACAACGCCCAAACCTCCATCTCTCCGAGTCGCTGCCCGCCAAACTGCGCTTTTCCGCCCAGCGGCTGCTGCGTAATAAGGGAGTACGGCCCAATAGAGCGCGCGTGCATCTTGTCCTCAATCAGGTGGTTCAGTTTTAACATATAAATGTAACCAACCGTTGTTTGTTGATCGAATGGTTCACCGGTTCGGCCATCAAACAATGTTACGCGGCCGTCTTCGGGCAGGTTCGCTTCTTTGAGTTTGCCCTGCACCTGATCGTAGGTGGCGCCGTCAAAAATAGGTGATGCAAATTTAACGCCCAGCTTCTTGGCCGCCCAGCCCAGAATGGTTTCGTAAATCTGCCCCAGGTTCATCCGTGAAGGTACACCCAGCGGGTTGAGCAGAATGTCAACCGGGGTGCCGTCTTCCATAAACGGCATATCTTCAGCAGCAACTACTTTGGCAACAACCCCTTTATTTCCGTGGCGGCCGGCCATTTTATCACCCACACGCAGTTTACGTTTTTTAGCTACATACACTTTTGCTTTTTGAATGATGCCCGGCGGCAGATCGTCACCCACCTGAATTTGATACTTGCGGCGTTTGGCTTCGGTATCAATTTCGCGGCGCAGTGATCGATAATTTTCGAAAAGCAGCCGCACATTTTCAACCAATTCATCATCGGTAGCCCACTGAATGTTGTCGTTAATATTTAGCGGATCAAGCTCTTCAAAGTCTGATTTTCGGTACTTGTCACCTTTGGGGATAAGTTCATGTCCGCTATAGTTATACACGCCGGGTGATGTTTTATCACGCAGCAGTGAATAAAGGTTATCAATCATTTTACTGTTGAGATCGTCCACCTTCTCGGCGTGGCGCTCATTTTCCAGCTCCACCTGCTTTTTCTCCTCACGGCGTGATATCTGTTCGTCACGCTTGCGGCTAAACAGCTTGGTATTTATGACCGTACCCGATACACCCGGTGGCACTTTCAGCGACGCATCTTTAACGTCCCCTGCTTTATCACCGAAGATAGCGCGAAGCAGTTTCTCTTCCGGTGTGGGGTCGGTTTCGCCTTTGGGCGTAATTTTACCCACCAGTATATCACTCGGGTTGATTTTAGCGCCGGTTCGAATAATACCCTGTTCGTCGAGGTTTGCAGTAGCTTCCTCACTTACGTTTGGAATTTCACGGGTCAGCTCTTCTTCGCCCCGCTTGGTATCGCGCACTTCTTGCTCAAATTCCTGGATGTGGATGGATGTATAAACATCATCCTGAACGATGCGCTCGCTGACTACAATAGCATCTTCAAAGTTGTAGCCTCTCCACGGCATAAATCCTACCAGCAGGTTACGGCCCAATGCAAGCTCACCATCTTCGGTGGCGCAGCCATCAGCCAGCGGCTGTCCTTCCTTAATCTTGTCGCCTACCTGAACAATGGGTGTCTGATTATTGGTGGTATCCTGATTGGTGCGTTCAAATTTACGCAATTTGTAGGTTTTAACGCCCTCATCAAAGTAGCAGAGCTGCTCCACTTCGGTGCGCTCATACTTCACTTTAATTTCTTTAGAACTTACGTACATAACTTCGCCGTCACCCTCGGCCGCAATAATAGCGCGGGAATCTTTAGCCGCGCGATGCTCAAGGCCGGTTCCAACAACCGGTGCTTCCGGTCGCAACAGCGGAACAGCCTGACGCTGCATGTTTGAGCCCATCAATGCACGGTTGGCATCATTATGTTCAATAAATGGAATAAGCGCCGCAGCAAGCGATGTAATTTGGTTTGTGGAAACATCCATGTACCCAACATCATCCGGGGTGGCAAGCTGATAGTTGCCGTCGCGGAATCGGGAAAATACATTATCATTTTTAAACACGCCTTTTGAATCGAGCGGGGCGTTGGCCTGTGCAATTACCGTATCATCTTCCTGCTCGGCCGAAAGGTAATCAATTTCCTCACTTACTTTGCCGTCTTCCACTTTGCGATACGGCGTTTCAATAAATCCAAAATCGTTTACTTTGGCATGAATACAGAGTGATGATATCAACCCGATATTCGGGCCTTCCGGTGTTTCAATGGGGCAAAGGCGACCGTAGTGCGTATAGTGAACATCACGAACTTCAAAACCGGCTCGCTCCCGGGTTAATCCACCCGGTCCAAGTGCCGACATGCGGCGCTTGTGGGTTAGCTCGGCCAGCGGATTGGTTTGATCCATAAACTGGGAAAGCTGATTAGTACCAAAAAAGGTGTTAATCACACTTGAAATGGTACGTGCGTTAACCAAATCCTGCGGGGTTAACTGCTCGGCATCACGCGAATTCATGCGTTCCTTAATGGTGCGCGACATACGCGAGAGCCCGATAGAAAATTGCTGCCCCAGCTGTTCGCCGATGGTACGAACGCGGCGATTGCTCAGGTGATCAATATCATCCACCTGCGAGCGCATTTCTTTGAGGCGAATGACCTCTTTTACAATTTCAACAATATCTTCTTTTACCAAGTAGCGAACGTCTAAATCAGTATCGTCACGCTTGAGACGTTTATTGAGGCGATAACGGCCTACTTCGCCGAGATCATACTTCTTGTCGCTGAAGAATAATCGCTCAAGTACCTGCCGGGCCGTTTCCGGGTCGGGCATTTCGCCGGTGCGAATTTGCTGGTAAATTTCACCCAGCGCCGAGTTGGTATCGTGGGTAGGATCTTTACGCATGGTATTCATCAACACATCACGCTCAGAATCTTCCGGGCTGATGGTCTGCACCGATACTTCTTGGATGCCTTCTTCTTTAAAGATACCGTAATTATCTTCTTCAAGTTCATGGTCGCGCTCCATAAGCACTTCACGATTAAGGGCTTCCGAAACCTCACCGGTTTCATCATCAACCACTTCTTCCATGTTTTCAACCACAATTTCGCTGGCCAGGCGCTTGCCTACCAGTTCTTTTTTGAACTTTTTCTTCGTGGTGAACTCAATTTCTTCAGTCAGCTCAAATAGATTGTAAATGTCTTTGTCTGTAGAGTATCCAAGCGCACGCAAAAGCGTAGAAGCCGGGACCTTTTTCTTACGGTCTATATATGCCCACAGCACATCGCGAATGTCTGTTGAGAACTCGATCCATGATCCCTTGAACGGAATAACCCGTGCATTATAAAGCTGGGTACCGTTGGGGTGTTCATTCGTTCCAAAGAAGACGCCCGGCGAACGGTGCAGCTGAGATACAATCACCCGTTCTGAACCATTAATAATGAATGTTCCACGCTTAGTCATCCAGGGGAGATCGCCCAGAAATACTTCCTGCTCAATCGTTTCAGTTGTTTCATCGTCATCATCCACGGCAGAAAGGCGCATTTTTGCTTTGAGCGGTACCGCATACGAAAGCCCGCGCTCTTGGCATTCCTCCATGCTGTATTTGGGCGTATCTACGCTGTAATACAGAAATTCGAGAATATGGGTTTCGCGTGAATCCTGAATGGGAAGGTTTTCGCTGAATATTTTTTGCAATCCTTGAATCTTACGATCTTCCGGGGCTACATCAAGCTGGGTAAAATCTTCGAATGATTGCAGCTGAATATCAAGAAAATCGGGATAATCCAGTACGTGTTCGGTACTTGCAAATGTTAAGCGATCAGTGAAGGGGATTGTGTCCATCTTACTATTTGTACTCAAAAGGAACCTCTCCTTTAAATTAAAATGAATGGCGATGAGCCCGGGGGTTAAGGCCGCTCATCCGCATGGGTGGTACAGGTCAAACAGACGCCGATAGCCAATACCGTTTATAACGATATCGGCTGGCGCAAAATTGTGCTAATTGTAGGCTTAATTACTTAAGCTCTACTTCTCCGCCGGCTTCTTCCAGCTTCGACTTAAGCTCTTCGGCTTCATCTTTGCCTACACCTTCTTTGATTGGGCTTGGCGCATCATCAACCAGGCCTTTGGCTTCTTTCAAGCCCAGCCCGGTAATGCTGCGTACTTCTTTAATAACGGCAATTTTTTTATCGCCGGGTCCAGTTAGAACAACATCAAATTCGGTTTGTTCTTCTTCGCCACCGCCTTCGCCGCCGCCTCCGGCAACGACTGCAGGTCCGGCCGCAGGCTTGATGTCGTGTTCTTCTTCAAGAACCGTTGCCAGCTCGTTTGCTTCTTTTACAGTTAAGTTTACTAATTGTTCAGCTATGTCTTTAACGTCAGCCATTGTTGTTTTCTCCGATTGATCTTTGTGAATTAAAAATATTGTATTGTTATAGTATGTTATGCATCGCCTTCTTCGGCAATTGTTTCAACAGCGCCGGCAATCGTTCTACCGGGAGCCTGCAGCGCACTTGCAATATTTGATATAGGAGCAAGCAGAAGCCCGGCGATATCGCCGATAACTTCGCTTTTTGATTTCATCGCCGCCAGCGTTTCCAGCTCTTCTTCACCGTAATAATCGCCGTCGATGATAGCCGCCTTAAACTTTGGCTTTTCGATCTCCTCATTAAACTTCTTCAAAATTTTTGCAGGTGCTGCATGCTCTTCTTCTACAAAGGCAAAACCATTTTGCTCTGAAAGGTGCGGGTACAGATCGTCAAATCCGCCCACGTCTTCCATAGCGCGCTTCACCAGTGTATTTTTATATACCTTGTAGGTGATGTTGCCTTTAAAGAATTCGCCGCGCATATCGTTGGTTTCCGATACCGACATGCCCGAATAATTGGTGATATAAACGGCACCAGCGTCATTCAGGTTTTCGGTTATATCTTCAACAACTGCTTTCTTTTCTGCTAATGTTGGCATAAGATTATCTTCTTATTTTAACGTTCTCAGGCAGACATGACCGACGAACGGCTCAGCGGTATGCCGGGGCCCATCGTCGAACTCATCGATGCGTGTTTGATGTATAGCCCCTTAGCTGATGCCGGGCGTAATCGCATCACTTCCTGGAAAAAACGTAAAGCGTTTTTCCGAAGCTCGCTGGCATCGAAACTTGCACGTCCGATTGATGCGTGAAGGTTGCCGTCATCGTCCACCCGAAAATCAATTTTTCCGGCTTTCGCTTCTTGCACTGCTTCTGCAACATCATTCGTAACGGTTCCGCTTTTGGGATTGGGCATCAAGCCGCGGGGACCTAAAACACGTCCCAACCGGCCAATTTTACCCATCACATCAGGGGTTGCTATTACCACGTCGATATCTGTCCAACCGTCTTCAATTTTTTCTATGTAATCGTCAAGGCCTGCATGATCTGCGCCCGCTTCTTTCGCTTCTTCCTGCCGGCTTTCATCAACCAGCGCAAGAACGCGTACCTCTTTACCCGTACCGTGTGGCAGGGTTACGGAACCGCGCACCATTTGATCGGCGTGCCGGGGATCAACTCCCAGGCGCAAATCCACATCAACGGATGCATCAAAGTTCACTTTAGAGGTTTTTTGGACAAGATCGCAAGCTTCTTCCAGGGTGTATTCTAAATCCCGGTCGATGAGCTTGGAAGACTCTTGGTATTTTTTTCCTCGTTTTGACATATTAATTACTATTTATTTCTTTGAACTCTCAGACCCATACTGCGTGCCGTGCCGGCAATCATTTCTGCCGCACGATCTACCTCAAAGGCGTTAAGATCTTCCATTTTTTTCTCTGCAATTTCTTTGCACTGCGTCCAGGTAACCTGTCCAACTTTATTTCGGTTCGGTTCACCCGAGCCCGATTTAATATTGGCGGCTTTTTTTAGCAGTACGGCAGCAGGCGGAGTTTTTGTTTTAAAGGTAAACGATTTATCCTGAAACACGGTGATTTCAACCGGAATAATAGTACCGGCCTTTTCTTGTGTAGCAGCATTAAACGTCTTACAAAACTCCATAATGTTAATCCCGGCCTGCCCTAAAGCAGGTCCTACCGGAGGTGCAGGGTTTGCCTGCGCGCCTCGGATCTGAAGCTTAAGAACTTGGTCTACTTTTTTAGCCATTATAAATTTCTACTTGTTCTTAAATGTTTAATTCGTCGCGTAATAGCTCACTTTGCATCGTGATTGTGGTTTAGGTTGCAGGTTCTACCTGGTTCACATCAACTTCAACCGGGGTCTTTCGACCGAAAATACTTACTAATACTCTTAATTTTAACTTATCAGCGTTAATTTCTTGAATGGTTCCGTCAAAATCTTTGAACGGACCATCAATAACTTCTACCAGATCGCCCTCATCATAGGGGATATCAACAACGCCTCCTTCATCCATGCCTTCCTGACCATCTTCAACGCGGCCCAGAATGCGGTCGGCTTCTGCTTTACGCAGCGGCTTGGGACGAAGATCATTCTTACCACTTTTCAAAAACCCAATGGTTGAAGGTGCGCCCTGTACTAAATTATTTATTTCTTCATCATAGGTGGTTTTCAGCAACAAATATCCCGGAAAGAAATTCTTTTCTCGGGTTCGCTTTTTCCCTTTCCTAATTTCAACAATCGTTTCGGTGGGAATAAGAATTTCTTCAACCTTGTATTCCAGGTCTTGAAGTTCCAATTCTCGTTCCAGATACTCCTTTACTTTCTTTTCGTGGTTCGAGAAGCACCGAACTACATACCATTGATGTCCGTTATCTTTGCTCATTGATAAATGGTCTCTAATACTGTGCTGTAAACTTGATCTACGCCAAAAATAAATACTGCCAGTATGATAGTGAAAATAACCACTACAATAGTATAGTCAACCAGTTCTTTCTGCGTAGGCCAGGAGACTTTTTTCATCTCCTTTTGTACATCCAGTAAAAATTCTTTGATTTTTTCCATGAATACATTTTATGTCGCCAAAAACATCTCAGTTTTTAGCCAATTTTTCCAATTCTGCACGGGTGGCAGGACTTGAACCCGCAACCTGCGGTTTTGGAGACCGACGCTCTGCCAGTTGAGCTACACCCGTAGGTTTTAGTGATTCCATCGCTCCAAGCGATGGAATCACTTGTTCATTTCCTATTCAATAATATCGGTTACCACGCCGGCTCCCACCGTGCGGCCGCCCTCGCGGATTGCAAAGCGCAGGCCCTCTTCCATGGCTACCGGCTGGATCAACGTCACCTCCATGGTCACATTGTCGCCGGGCATAACCATTTCCACTCCGTCGGGCAGCGTACAAGCCCCCGTCACGTCGGTGGTGCGGAAGTAAAACTGCGGGCGGTACCCTTTAAAAAACGGCGTGTGACGGCCGCCTTCGTCTTTGGAAAGCACGTACACCTCACAAGAGAATTTCTTGTGGGGGGTAATCGAGCCGGGCGCGCACAGCACCATCCCGCGCTGGAGGTCTTCTTTGTCAATGCCCCGTAGCAGGATGCCCGCATTGTCGCCGGCCTGCCCTTCGTCGAGCAGCCGGTTAAACATTTCAATACCGGTTACCACCGAGTCCATCGGGTCTTCAACGATACCGACGATTTCAATTTCATCGTTAAGCTCGATCACACCCCGCTCGATGCGGCCCGTGGCCACGGTGCCACGGCCGGTAATGCTGAAAATATCTTCCACCGGCATCAGGAACGGTTTGTCCACGTCGCGGTCGGGCGTCGGGATGGTCTCGTCAACGGCTTCCATCAAATCAAGGATAGACTGCTCGGCGGCTTCGTCGCCTTCCAGGGCCTTCAGGGCGCTGCCCTGCAGGACCGGAATATTATCGCCGTCAAATTCATAGGAGCTCAGCAACTCGCGGACTTCCAGCTCCACCAGCTCAATAAGTTCTTCATCATCAACCAGGTCGGTCTTATTCATAAAGACCACAATCTGGGGCACCCCCACCTGGCGGGCCAGCAGGATATGCTCGCGGGTCTGCGGCATGGGGCCGTCGGTGGCCGCTACCACTAATATAGCCCCGTCCATCTGGGCCGCCCCGGTTACCATGTTCTTGACGTAGTCGGCGTGGCCCGGGCAGTCCACATGGGCATAGTGGCGGTTGGGGGTTTCATACTCCACGTGAGCCGTAGCAATGGTGATGCCGCGCTCGCGCTCTTCGGGCGCATTGTCAATGTCGGCAAACTTCTTGGCCACGCCGCCGTATTCTTTGGCCATCACGGTCGTGATCGCTGCCGTCAGGGTCGTCTTCCCATGATCCACATGCCCAATCGTTCCTATGTTGATGTGCGGCTTGTCCCGCTGAAATGTCTCTTTTGCCATGATATTAAGTTATTTAGTAGAGGTTTAAGCTCTGGATTCTAAAATTTCTTTTTCGATGTTTTTAGGTACCGGTGCATACTCGGCAAATTCCATTGAGTGAACAGCTCGTCCCTGTGTTTGTGAACGCAGATCGGTGGTATAACCAAACATTTCTGAAAGTGGTACTTTTGCATTCACTATCGATCCCTCTTTATTGTTGTCCATTTTACCAATGATACCGCGGCGTCCATTCAAGTCACCAATAACGTCACCCATGTGCTCTTCGGGGGTAATTATTTCAACATCCATCACCGGTTCTAAAATGGTAGGTTCTGCACGCTGCGCTGACCGACGGAATGCAAGTTTAGCACAAAGCTCGAAACTAAAAGCGTCGGAATCCACATCGTGATAAGAACCATCATAAAGGCGGATACCAATATTTTGTGCCGGATAATCGGCCTGGATACCGCCTTTCATTGCTTCTTTAAATCCTTTCTCTACAGAAGGGATGTATTCTCGCGGGATATTTCCGCCTACAATTTCATCAACAAATTTAAAGCCCTCATCAACAGACACCCTTTTGCTTTCTTCCGGATCGAACTCTTCAAATTCATCAAGCGGGCCAATTTCAAACTCCATGTCGGCAAACTTACCACGGCCACCGGTCTGTTTCTTATAGATTTCGCGGTGTTCAATTTTAGACATAATCGTTTCGCGATACGCAACTTGCGGGGCGCCAACATTGGCTTCCACTTTAAATTCACGCTTCAGGCGATCGACAATAATTTCGAGGTGAAGCTCACCCATTCCTGCAATAGTCGTCTGTCCGGTTTCGGGATCAGTTTTTACCTGGAAGGTAGGATCCTCTTCAGCCAGTTTAATCAAGCCGGTTGTCAGTTTTTCGGCATCGGCTTTCGATTTTGGCTCAACCGCCAGCTTAATAACCGGTTCGGGAAATGTAATTTCTTCAAGCAGAATGGGATTATCCACATCACAGAAAGAATCTCCGGTGCGGACTTCCTTCACCCCTACCGCTGCTGCAATGTCGCCGGTGCGAACGACATCAAGGTCTTTCTTTTGGTCGGCGTGCATTTCAAGAATACGCCCGATACGTTCCCTGTTACCGGTGGTAGCGTTCAATATATATGATCCTTTTTCAAGTTCTCCGGAATACACACGGAAGAACGTCAATTTCCCAACATAAGGATCGGACATGATTTTAAACGCCAGTGCCGAAAATGGCTCTTGCACGCTGGGCTTTCGCTCTAATTTTTCGTCGTGATTTTCCGGGTTCTTTCCGCTTATTGGAGGAATATCATACGGGCTGGGCATATATTTAATCACTTTATCCAGACATACCTGCACGCCTTTGTTTTTGAGGGCTGATCCGCAAAGTACCGGGGTGATTGAACGATCAAGTGTGGCTTTACGAATTGCCTGTTCAATTTCTTCTTGACTGATTTCTTCTTCCATCAAATACTTTTCCATCAGCTCGTCGTTCTGATCAGCAATGTTTTCGAGCATCAATTTGCGGTATTCATCCGCTTTTTCCTGCAAGTCTTCGGGAATGTCCACTTCTTCGTACTCCATACCAAGTGTTTCATCATCCCAGATGATTCCGCGCATATTAATAAGGTCAACCACACCGCGGAAATCTTCTTCAGCGCCGATGGGAATTTGAATGGGAATAGGATTGGCATTCAACTTGTCACGCATTTCCACGACTACATTATAAAAATCAGCGCCGGTGCGGTCCATCTTGTTGACAAACGCCATACGCGGCACATTGTACTTATTGGCCTGTCTCCAAACGGTTTCAGATTGGGGCTGAACAGCGCCTACCGAATCAAAAACGCCAATCGCGCCATCAAGCACACGCAATGAGCGCTCTACTTCAACCGTAAAGTCCACGTGGCCCGGGGTATCAATAATGTTGATCCGATGATCTTTCCAGATACAGTGTGTTGCAGCGGAAGTAATGGTAATACCGCGCTCTTTTTCCTGGTCCATCCAATCCATGGTGGCCGCCCCATCATGCACTTCACCCAAACGGTGATTGATGCCCGTATAATATAGAATACGTTCGGTAATGGTGGTTTTTCCGGCATCGACGTGCGCTATAATCCCGATATTACGGGTACGCTTAATTTTGTCGATGACCTCGGGGTCGGTTTTTGTTTTTACTACAGACATAATAATCGGTTAAAAAAATCTCGCTAAATCAGTTTTAAAATCTAAAATGAGCAAATGCTTTATTTGCTTCTGCCATTCGGTGCACTTCATCTTTCTTTCGCATCGCACCGCCCTCACTGTTCGATGCATCAAGCAGTTCACGTGAAAGCCGGCGCGCCATTGATTTATCATTTCGCCCGGATGATGCATTAATAATCCATCGCATTCCCAGCGCAGTTCCGCGTCCCGGCCGCACTTCAACGGGTACCTGGTATGTTGAACCACCCACACGTCGCGAGCGAACCTCAACAACCGGACTTACATTCTCGAGGGCGTTTTTAAATACATCAATGCCCTCGTCACCGGTTTTTTCTTCAATAATTTCAAACGCTTGATACAAAATTTTACGGGCAACGTTCTTTTTGCCATCTCTCATCAAGCTGTTCACAAAACGTGTAACCAGTTTATCACCGAACACCGGATCGGGTTGAACATCACGCTTATCTGCTGTATTTCTTCTCATATCGCTGTCAGGTTATACTTTATATATAACAATTAATTTCGGGGCTTCTTGGTGCCGTACAAGCTGCGGCCCTGCTTGCGGTCTTCTACACCGGCCGTATCAAGGGTGCCTCTTATAATATGGTAACGCACGCCGGGTAAATCTTTAACACGACCGCCGCGAATCAATACAATGCTGTGTTCCTGCAAGTTGTGCCCTTCACCGGGAATGTAAGCCGAAACTTCCTGCCCATTCGTTAAGCGTACACGCGCGACTTTGCGAAGTGCCGAGTTCGGCTTCTTGGGGGTGGTAGTATATACACGCACGCAGACGCCTCGTTTTTGCGGACATCCTTCGAGCGCGGGAGCAGTTGTTTTGCTCTTCTTACTTTTTCTACCTTTACGAATAAGTTGTTGTATTGTAGGCACAGCTGTTATCTTTAATTGCTTTTAAGGTCAAACAAGAGTTGCCAATGATAAGGATTTTGCATCACAATTTGCAACAATAAATCATGAATTATTTTATTTTTTTCTACTGATGTCTGTTCAACGTATTTATGTAAATTAAAGGCGTTTAAATAGCCGATTTTTTAGTTATATAATTATATATCAATATATCAATTTTGAAACTTACAGACCTTCCGCGCCTCAGTACCAAACGTTTAAAGGCGCTAAATCACGCTAATATTAACAGCTTTGAAGATCTGCTCAACTTTTTTCCGCGGCGGTATCTTGACCGCCGAACCGTGATGCCCATTCACTCACTTACCGGCCAGGATGAAGAAGTAACTATTTTGGGTGAAGTAAAGAAGATTTCCACCGCCGGCTATGGCCCAAAAAAGCGATTGGAGGTTCTCATTCAGGATGATACCGCTTCCATGAAAGGAGTATGGTTTAAAGGCGTATCATATATGAAAGACCATTTTGAAGAAGGCGAACTGGTCACCTTTTTCGGCACGGTAAAAAAATATGGGAGCATGATGTCGATGGCACATCCGGATACCGATAAACTAAGTGATGCTGATGAGCTGGGTGAGGTCGCGCGCATTATGCCGGTGTATCCGGGCAATAAATTTTTTTCGAATACTTACATCAACAGCAAGCTCATTCAACAGTGGATGAAGGTGGCACTTAAACACCATCAATCAGCGGAATTTTTACCGGAATCAATTTTAAACGAGCATGGTTTGCCAAAACGACAAGAAGCCTACCGGATGATTCATTTTCCTGAATCGGATAGTGAGTATAAAAAAGCGCGAAAACGTTTTAAGTTTGAAGAACTTTTCCTGTTCCAGCTGAGTATGGTACGTATTAAAACGGCGGTAAAAACCGAGCATACCGGAGCCGTTTTTGATGAATTAAAAAAATACACCGCCATATTTTTCAATCAGCAACTTCCTTTTGAGCTCACCGATGCCCAAAAACGAGCACTTTCTGATATTAGGCATGATGTGCAATCGGGCCACCAAATGAACCGTCTGCTGCAGGGTGATGTGGGCTCGGGAAAAACAGTGGTAGCCATCGGGGCGCTGCTTATGGCACTGGATAATAATTTTCAGGCGGCATTCATGGCACCCACCGAAATTTTAGCTGAACAGCACTATCGTACGCTTCAGCAGTTTCTGGAGCCGCTGGATATTAATATTCGTCTGTTGGTGGGCAATCAAAAAACGGCGTTGCGGACCGATATTCTTACCGCCATCGAAGGCGGACAGTGTCAAATTGTAGTGGGTACGCATGCCATCATCCAGGAAAATGTGCGATTCCATAATTTAGGCCTTGCGGTGATTGACGAACAGCATCGCTTTGGGGTACAGCAACGGGCCGAAATTTTACAAAAGGGATCGCACCCGCACGTGCTGGTAATGAGCGCTACGCCTATTCCCCGCTCGCTGGCGATGACCATTTACAGCGATCTGGATATTTCGGTAATGGATGAGCTGCCCGGCGGACGTAAACCGGTAAAGACGGCGGTGCGCCCACAATCTAAGCACAGCAATATTTATTCATTTGTGGAAGAAGAACTTGGCAACGGCGGTCAAGCCTACGTGGTATATCCGCTGGTAGAGGAGTCGGAAAAGGTTGATCTAAAAGATGCCACTCAGGGATACGAAGAACTCAAATCTCAATTTTCAACTTATAATGTCGGGCTTTTACATGGGCGAATGAAATCAGAAATAAAGGATGCCGTAATGCAGCAGTTTATTAATAATGAGATTCAAATATTGGTTTCCACCACCGTTATTGAAGTGGGCGTTGATGTGGCCAATGCCAATATTATGATCATTCAACATGCCGAGCGGTTTGGGCTCTCCCAGCTGCATCAACTGCGGGGGCGCATTGGTCGCGGTGAGCGCCAAAGCTATTGCATTTTGGTACCCGGACAAAAAGTGAGCGAGGATGGAAAATTCAGACTCAAAAAAATGATAGAAACCACCGACGGATTTAAAATAGCAGAGGCCGACCTACAGCTACGCGGGCCCGGCGATTTCCTGGGCACCAAACAAAGCGGGTTGCCGGAGTTTAAGGTGGCAGATATTATGGAAGACCGGGCACTGCTGCAAAAAGCCAAACAGGAGGCCGAGCAACTCATGCGGAATGATCGAAATATGAATCAACCCGAAAACCAAGCCCTTAAAAAAGTATTTGCACCCTATTTTAAAGAGAAAGCGGCTTTTTATGGACTGGGATGACGGATAAATTAAATGTTGAATGATAATTGATTATTCGCCAGCCTATCGGAGTTATAAAATTGTTACCATATCACTTTGGTGTTCATGCTATTGATTTTCTACATTTAGGACAATTCTTTAATCCAATCGACCTTTTCTCATGCTTAACCAGCTTGCTCTTTTTAACATCCACGCCAAACGATTTTTAATTGTCAGTGCTGTTATTGTTCTGCTAATTGGATGTGTTGGCTGGATGTGGCATTGGGTATGGTGGCTATACGTGGTTGCTGGCCCCATTATTCTTATTGGTATTGGCGATATGTTTCAAAAACGAAATACCATTATCCGTAACTTTCCGGTATTGGGGCATTTCCGATACTTGTTTTTAAGCATTTCGCCTGAAATTCGTCAGTATTTTGTGGAAAGCAACACCGATGGCAAACCCTTCAACAAAAACCAGCGCGATTTTGTAAACAAACGCTCCGAAAATGCGTTTCAGACGCATCCCTTTGGCACTGAGCTCGATTTGTATGAAGAGAAATATATCTGGGCGCCGCACTCCATCTATCCCAAAGAACTGAAAGAAGAAGCTGCCCGAATAAATATTGGCAATAAACATTGCGAGCAGTATTACAACGCCTCTATTTTAAATATTTCTGCCATGAGCTATGGCTCGCTCAGTGCGGCAGCCACCCGGGCGTTAAATAAAGGCGCGGCCATGGGTAATTTTTTTCATAACACCGGCGAAGGCGGACTTGCACCCTATCATCTGGAGTTTGATGCCGATGTGGTCTGGGAAATTGGGTCTGGTTATTTTGGCTGCCGTACAGAAGACGGTCATTTTGATCCTGATACATTTAAAGAGAAAGCCCGCGATGAGCGCGTTAAAATGATTGAAATTAAGCTTTCGCAAGGCGCCAAGCCCGGTCATGGCGGGGTGCTTCCTGCATCAAAAAACACCAAGGAAATTGCTGAAATACGCGGACTGGAACCGCACACCAAAGTAGTATCGCCCGCTTATCACAAAACATTTTCGGATGAGTGCGGCCTGTTAAACTTTGTGCAACAATTAAGGGATCTTTCCGGCTGTAAACCGGTGGGCTTCAAGCTATGTATTGGTAAAAAAGAGGAATTTATCGCTATCTGTGAAGCCATGCGGGAAACCGGCATTCATCCCGATTTTATCGCGGTTGATGGCAGCGAAGGCGGCACCGGCGCAGCCCCTATTGAATTCTCCGACTCCATCGGTATGCCGCTGGAAGAAGCACTTGCTTTTGTGGTAGACACCCTGCGCGGATATGATTTAAAAAAGGAAATCAAGCTGATCGCATCCGGCAAGATCATCACCGGTTTTGATATCATTAAAGTGATGGCACTGGGCGCCAACGCCTGCAACAGTGCCCGCGGAATGATGTTTGCGTTGGGCTGTATTCAAGCTCTTAAGTGTGATACCAATGAATGCCCCACCGGCGTTACTACACAAGATCCGGATCTGACCCGCGGCTTAGTCGTTTCAGATAAAGCCGAACGGGTGAAAAATTTTCAAAAAGAAACCGTTGATGCCGCCCTGGAACTACTGGCCGCAATGAGTATGGAAGATTTTTCGGAGCTGCAACGAACCGACATTCGAAAGCGCGTTGAACAACATACCTTTCAGTCATTTGAGGAAATTTATCCATCAGTTGAGGTTGGAGCGTATTTATAGTTTTGAGTAGTGAGTCTTGAGTGCTGAGTAGTAAGTCGGGAACAATGAGTGATGGATGCCATACTGCGCCAAGGCTTCGTATGGTGCACTGGATGCTGGATGCTGGATGCTGGATGCTGGAAAATTGAAGTAAAAAGCGAGAAGCAAGAAGAAATTATTGAACCCCCTAACTTCGAGTATCCAATTTTCAACTTTTAATCCGGCTACTCAGGACTCACGACTCATAACTCAAGACTAAAACACCGCCTCCATAAGTGCGCCAATCAACCAAACGATGACCGCCAGCAACGCAATAATTAGCACAATCATTACAATCGCTACCGTCCAGAGCACAGCTTTACTATGCCTTTCTGTTTTATCTGAATCGCTTCGATACTTCTCCAGCAGCTCCGCATTTTTTGTATTCGCCTTCCAACCTACGTCAAATACATCACCCAGCAGGGGCACCGAGCCCAATGTAATATCAAGCAGTACATTAAAGCCCATGCGCATCACCACGACGGGTGATACCTCTGCTCGCACGCCCAGTAAGATAAAATAGCTGGAAACCATCCCGGCCAGCCAGTCACCCGCCCCGGGAATAAGACTAATGACCGGATCGAGTCCATACCGAATATTAGTGCCGGGAATGGTGAAGCGATCGTCCATCCAGTGGGCTAATTTCTGGTGATGGGAATCGTGCTTTTCTTTTGTGCGGTCAGCCATACTCAAAATTTTTAATTTAATTTTGCTTTCCTAATCTACGTTATATGAATGTTTTTGCCCAATCGTAGTTCCAATTCTCCAAAAAGACTTCACTCATCGACACATATCCCCATTCATCGACTGGGGTATGGTATTCAGGCGTTGTTTTTATACCCTTCGGCTGAAGCAAAGGAAAACCGTTAAATATGATTTTAATCAGCGAAACCAAATGCATGCTGGGTATTGCAGCTGCCGGAATTGGTCTTGCAGGAGAAATCTTCTTTTACTATCGCAAGGGGGTATTGGGCCGAGCAGTTCCACTCTTTAAATAATTAATTGGAGCGGAAAGTCTTTTCGTTATTCTCCAGATAGCCAACACCAAAGGTCACCCCTACCCCAATAAATCCTTCGCCTTCGGTATCAATGCCGGCCTGCAGTTTGAAACCGGCATGAATATTTTTGAACAAGCTTTTATCCGACCATTTGGTGAAAAAATCATACCCCCACGCGGCTCCAACAAAAGGGCGATACGAGGGTTCCCCCTCCATACCAATTAATGGTCCGGTATAAAATCCTTCCCCAAAAATGCCGTAGTATTTTAACTCGGCCCCAAGCAGGTATCGGGAATCAATAGTGTAAAGTGAGCCCGTAGGACCCGGATACCCTCGCAGAAAAAGTGCACCCGCCCAATCATTGATGGGTTCACTCGAAACCGCAACTTCAAATCCATAGGTACCGATCCCTCCATCAATATAGAGAACGCTATTTGATGATTTTGAGTCCGGATACAGGGGGTATTGCGCTCGACTTACGGAATTAAAAGTGAGCAAAATTGTGCCCAGTATGAGAAGAATTCGCATGGAGTAAACAGATGAAAAGTCAAAGGATGGTTTCCAACTTTAGCAGCGATTCCATCACTCGAAGTGATGGAATCGCTTATAGTATCAGGCAAATTCCTTGCGCTTCGCTGCTTGTTTGCGCTTGTTCGGGTCGAGGTACATTTTACGGATGCGTAAACTCTTGGGCGTTACCTCCAGTAACTCATCGTTGTCGATGAATTCGATATACTGTTCCAGGCTCATCTTTTTAGCCGGATCAATTTTCACCGAATCAGCTGTTTGGGTGGCGCGGTGATTCGTCAGATTCTTTTTCTTCACCACGTTTACTACCAAATCATCACTGCGCTTGTTGATGCCAACCACCTGCCCCATATAGACATCATCCCCAGGCTCCGCTATAAACGTTCCGCGGTCCTGTAGCCCTTCCAGCGCATAAGGGGTGACCTCCCCTTTTTCCAGCGAAATAAGGGTGCCCTGGTTGCGTCCCGGAATTTCTCCGGCATACGGTTCATATTGGTCAAATTGTTGATGCATGATGCCGGTTCCGCGCGTTTCGGTCAGCATTTCACCCCGGAAGCCAATAAGTCCGCGTGAAGGAACTTTAAATTCCAGCCGTGTATTATCACCCTCCTTTTTCATGGACATCATGAGTCCTTTACGCTGCTGAATATTGTCAATCACCCGGTTGCTGTAATCCTGGTCCACATCTACAACCACTTCTTCAAAAGGCTCATGACGCTGGCCGTCAATTTGCTGATACAAAACTTCCGGGCGTGATACGGCAAATTCATACCCTTCGCGCCGCATGGTTTCTATAAGTATAGCCAACTGGAGCTCACCCCGGCCGGAAACTTTATATATATCAGGGCTCTCTGTCGGTTCCACTTCAATAGCCACATTGGTTCGAATCTCTTTCATCAGACGATCTTTAATCTGGTTGGACGTCACATAGTCACCTTCCAGGCCGGCAAAAGGTGAATTATTGACCCGGAAATACATGGCCATGGTCGGCTTGTCGATATCGTAATATTCCAGGGGCGTCATGTCCGAGGTGGCCGTGAGGGTGTCCCCAATGTCCACCTTTTCGTAGCCGGCCATAGCAAAAATATCGCCCGCACCGGCTTCTTCAACCGGCTCGCGCTGAAGGCCGTTGAACGTAAAAAGTTTGGTTGCACGCGCTTTTTCTTTTTGTTCACCCTTGCGGTTTAGCAGCGCGATCTCTTGCCCTACTTTAATGGTGCCTTGCTCCACCCGGCCAATAGCAATACGGCCCACATAGTCATTCCAGTCGATGCTGCTCACCAACATTTTAAAGGGCGCATCAAACTCTTGTTCGGGCGGCGGTATTTTTTGGATAATGGTCTCAAAAAGCGGTTGCAGATCATCATTTTCGTCTTCCAGCTCGTGTTTTGCAATGCCATTGATGCCTTCGGCATACAAAATGGGAAAGTCGAGCTGTTCATTGCTCGCATCAAGGTTCACAAAAAGATCAAAAATCTCGTTCAGCACCTCATCAGGGCGGGCATCCTGTCGGTCAATTTTATTAATCACTACAATAGGCTGATAGCCCAATTGCAGCGATTTGCGCAGCACAAACTTTGTTTGGGGCAGCGGTCCCTCGGCGGCATCGACCAGAATAATCACCCCATTTACCATTTTTAAAATGCGCTCGACTTCGCCGCCAAAATCGGCGTGGCCGGGGGTATCTACGATATTAATTTTTGTATCTTCCCACTTCACGGCTGTATTCTTAGAGCTGATGGTGATGCCTTTTTCGCGCTCCAAGTCGCCGGAATCCATCACGCGCTCGGCCACCTGCTGGTTTTCGCGAAAGGTGCCGCTCTGCTTAAGCATTTGATCGACAAGCGTGGTTTTACCGTGATCAACGTG
>Ga0136598_1000287_pt1 | contig 25520 bp, 18 predicted proteins | sample AntRauTorcE11899_FD_104790 | JGI IMG/M metagenome (GOLD analysis project Ga0136598, IMG submission 104790) | Saline lake microbial communities from Rauer Islands, Antarctica - Metagenome Torckler E11 #899 | ecosystem: Environmental > Aquatic > Non-marine Saline and Alkaline > Saline | place... | reverse complement strand
GACGAGTTGGAGTAAGTAGTACGGTATGGTTTACGGTAACCTTCCGAACAAGCCTCGGGCTAACAGTTTCGACCAAAACCTCGGATCATCGTGGCAATCATCCGACTAGATGGGAAGTACCGAATATCCACACCGATGGGTGTCTCACCCGACGTGTCGGCATCGTACTCGGCGTTGAACGTACAGTACCAGTCGTCGCCACGACGGTACAGTTGAAGCCGTGTCTTCTTGGCGTCACGTTCAACCAGTCGGTCTATGGGGTCGGAAATGCCGTCGTACACCTCTATCGGGGTGTACCACCATTGAGAGACGCATGGGAGGCCGACGACGACTGTACCGTTCTCGGTCGTGTCAAGTTCCCAGTTCTGGTTGTTGACAGCGAACGGTTAACTCTCTCGGTATTGAACCGCTCCGTCCTTGTTGTGATCGGCTTTCGCCCCCCGAATGGCTTGGTTCTGAATGGCCGAGTAGAGGTCGTTGTCAATGCTGGCTGTGGTCACGGACTTCCCGAAGTCGCCGTTTTCCCATCCGTCGATACAGAACTGCTTGGTGTCACGGTAGAGGCGAGTAGCGCGTTGCCACTCTTTCCTCCGTGTGAGGGATGGGTTGTGGAACTTCGCGGTGACAGTCACCGTGAACATTACGACTGTAAGAACGTCGCTTATCCGGCACCAGCACTCGAACGTGCGCTCATTGATCTCCGCAAGCGCTTGCAGGAATTGGTCACTTATGGATGTATTTTTTACCAATAAGACATACTGGGGAAATCCTCGGAACACTTATGATGATATCAACCACGTTTTGAGATGCGATGAATAACGATGACCCATTACATCTCACTTCGCCAGATGGGTCGGTCGAGGTTACAATCACTTGTGAAAACGGTCGACTGCGCTACGTCGTACGCTACAACGACACGCAAGTCATCACCTCCTCCCTGCTTGGCCTGTCATTCACCGAGGGAACGCTCAGTGAGAACTTCCGTGTGGTCTCGACGGTTCGCACCGAAGTCGACGAGACGTGGTCCCCCGTATGGGGGAGATACAACGAGATCCATGACCATCACAAAGAACTCCGCCTCGAACTGAAACGGTCCGGTGACGGACCCACACGCCTTGACCTGATCTTCCGCGTATTCGACGACGGTATCGGTTTCCGATACGAACTGCCGGACCAACCGGCACTGACCTCCTTCACAGTAACCGACGAACTGACCGAATTCAATCTCGCTACCGATTACACCGCCTGGTGGATTCCAGGCGACTACGATAGCTACGAATATATCTATGAAAAAACACCTGCCAGCGAAATCGACCGGGCCCACACACCGCTCACGCTCCGCGCCAATCCAAACTGCTATCTCAGTATCCATGAAGCGGCCCTCTTCGACTACCCGGCGATGACCGTCGTCGGCCCGACACCCTCCGAAACTGATGGCCACGCACCATCCACCGACGAGGTCGCGTGCAGCGTGAACTTGACGCCACTGCCGGACGGCACAAAAGCCCACGGGACGGTTCCTCACCAGACTCCCTGGCGGACCATCCAATTGGGGACCAATCCTGGTGATCTCGTCGAGTCCCCGCTCCTCCTCAATCTGAACGACCCGCCGTCCTTCAACGCTGACTGGGTTTCCCCCGGCATGTATATCGGCATCTGGTGGGCACTGCATATCGGAAAATACACCTGGACTCCAGGGCCGAATCTCGGGGCGACGACCGAGAATACGAAAGAATACATCGATTTCGCTGCTGACCACGACATCCCGATGCTACTGGTCGAAGGGTGGAACGAAGGATGGGACGGGGAGTTTGCTGACCAAGATTTCACCTCACCGAACCCCCAGTACGATCTCCACGACGTCGTACAGTATGGTACGAACCGCGGTGTCGACCTGGTGGCCCATTGCGAAACGGGCGCGAATTTTCTCGCATTCGAAGACCAGCTTGAGGAGGCATTCTCGCTCTATGGGGACCTCGATGTTTCGGGGGTCAAGACCGGATATGTCGGCGAGCTTCCGGACGAACACCACCACCACGACCAGCGGCTCGTCAACCACCACCACCACGTGATCTCGACGGCAGCAAAACATGGTCTGCTGCTCGACGTGCACGAAGGAATCAAGCCAACCGGCTTACGTCGCACGTATCCAAACCTTCTCACGACCGAGTGCGTCCGGGGAATGGAGTACAATGCCTGGAGTGAGGGCAACCCTCCCTCGCACACCGTCACGCTCCCGTTCACGCGGATGCTCGCCGGGCCAATGGATTATACCACCGGCATTTTCGATGTACGGTTCCCCGAGTATGAGCACAAGGAAATCGAGGGCCACGACGGGGCCGTTCGCGTACATACCACACGCGCGCGCCAACTCGCACTCCTCGTGATTCTCTTTTCGGGCCTGCAGATGGCAGCCGATCTTCCGGAAAACTACCACAGAGAGCCGGAGTTCGAATTTGTCCAGTCGATCCCCGCGACCTGGGACGGCACCCGCGTCCTCGACGCAGTCATCGGCGAATACATCACTATCGCTCGTCGACACGGCGACGAATGGTTCCTCGCAAGTGCCACCAATGAAAAACCACGCACACTCGACGTTCCACTCGACTTCCTCAGTCAGGACACCTATACGGCAACAATCTACCGTGACGGCGACGACTGCGACATCGAAACAAATCCGGAGGCTGTGGCAATCGATAACCGAAGGGTTAGCACAGAAGACAGCATCCGTGTCTCATTGGTCAGTGGCGGGGGCACGGCGATTCATCTTGAACCAACATAACTCGCCTCAACTCACGGGTTTCGGTCGCGTCACTCTTTCTCGAGCACGACTTCCCGCGCTTCGTAGTCTTCAACGAAGGCACCCGGCCCACCGATCGTCACTTCCTCGTCGTCGATCTCGAGAACGAGAGAATTCTCCACGGGGAAGTAATTGCTGGCAGGCTTTACGATGTCCTGGCGGACTCCGGAAACCCGCCCTTCAATAGTCCGATACTCACCGTCTTCGAACACCGGTCGAGCCTCGATGGAGGCGGTGAGCCAGTCGTCTGCTCGGAGGTGCAGGTCGGCCTGCATAACGGTCTCACGAAACGTCCGGAACGTCGCCGGTAACTCCTGGGCGTCCACATGATAGACTTCTTCGGCCATCGGCCAATAATTCCCGAGGAACGAACCGGATAGGACCGGGACAAGTTGCGGTTGCGCGATCGAAATCGCTCGCATGTCGCTGGTAGTGCGCGCCAACATATCGACTGGGGCTACGAGCCCATACGTACTGTCGACCGCAAGTATCATGGGGACGTGTTCACGCCAGACCCGCACCACAGACGCAACCTCCTCCGGGATATCGATTACATCGGAATTCTCGCCGTCGTTCCCGGTCAAGACGAGTATGACGAAGACGTCCCGGTCGACGGCCGCGGCCAGTTCGGGTTCGACCTGCTCAAGCATTCCGATCGGTAGCGATAACGCGATTTCCTTCTCAGCGCGCTCGATTAGTTGCGCAAGACGTTTCTCGACGGTCACTTGGGTTTTGACGACCTCGAACTGTTCGATGCCGTCCACTGTTGCGGTAAACAGATCGTTTAGTTCCGGGCGCAACGTATCCAGACTCTTGCTCAGATCGGCCAATACCTCGTCCGGTGGTTTCGCCTCGAAGGTTGTGGGAATGACGTGGTCGTTGACTTCGACGAAACCCCGTTTTTCGAGTTCTTCGCTGATGCTGTAGACGTATCGCTTCGAGACGCCTGCCTCCTCTGCGATCGTGCTCGCCTTTGCTTCGCCGTTCCTGAGAATCGTCAAGTACGTGGTTGCTTCCTTATCCGAGAGGCCGAAGTCACGTAGTCGACTTTCGATTTCATGTTCCTCCATGTTGAATTCTCTTGGTTGGTATCTCGAGAGTGTCTTTCTGAGCAAATTAGAGTTGGGCTTCCTGTGTCGATAGCGTTCGGTCGCCGTTCGCTATCGATTCACCCGATTGCCCATCAAACAGTCGAAGTTTCTGCTCATCGAAGGTAACAGATATTGTGTCTCCCGGATTCGGTGCGACGTCGGCGTTTACTCGGGCGATGAATTCCTCGCTGATGGCGAGATAGAGGTAGTTATCGCTTCCAATCGGTTCGACGACATCTACTGTCGTGGTAATCGCTTTTTGTGCACCATTCGCAGGGAAGACATCCTCCGGGCGTATTCCCATCACAAGCGATCGGCCAGGCTCGATGGCGAGTTCGTCGCGATAGTCCTGTGAGAGCTGGTATTCCATTCCTGAGGTCGTGACTAGTGCTCCGGTTTCTGTGAGTTCGACCTCCACGAAGTTCATGCTGGGTGACCCGATGAATCCCGCGACGAATCGATTTATGGGGTGTTCGTACACCTTCGTTGGGTGCCCGGCTTGCTGTAGGGAGCCGTCACGCAGGACGACGATACGGTCGCCCATGGTCATCGCTTCCTCTTGGTCGTGGGTGACGTAGATGGCGGTGATGTCGAGTTCGTTCTGGAGGCGCTGAATTTCCGCCCGCATCGTCGTCCGGAGCTTCGCGTCGAGGTTGGAGAGCGGTTCGTCGAACAGGAACAGTTCGGGTTCGCGAACGATCGCGCGACCAAGTGCGACGCGCTGTTTCTGTCCACCCGAGAGTTCATCCGGTTTCTGCTCGAGCAGCTCTTCGATACCCATCATCTCGGCCGTCTCACGGATTTTCTTGTCGCGTTCCGCCTTCGAGAGGTCTGTGCTCATTCGAAGCCCGAAGCCCATGTTTTGATGGACTGTCTTGTGCGGGTATAATGCGTAGTTTTGGAACACCATCGCCACGTCACGGCTCTGGGCATTTTGTTTGGTGATGTCTTCGTTGCCAAGGGTGATGTTCCCGCACGTGGGCATTTCTAATCCAGCGATCATCCGAAGTAACGTCGTCTTCCCACAGCCCGATGGGCCGACAACGGTTACGAACTCACCGTCAGCAACATCGAGATCGAACTCATCAACGGCGATGATTCGTCCGCTGTCGAATTCCTTTTGCAGTCCTGTGATGGTGAGGCTTGCCATTGGAATAGGTTTGCGCACGAGCCTTGATAATCTTTTCTGAATTTGAGATGCGATATTTCGTAGTGTTTTTTCACATGCTGGCCAGGACAGGTGAGAATTGGACTGGATTTTATAGACAATCAATATTATGTGTATTCGGTCCTTTCATACATGCCCAAAATACGGTTTCTGGAGCCTCCTAAACCGTATTTTATTTCTAAAAGGGAGAATAGACATACCGCCCTAAACATATCTGTATACTTATACTACTAATATCTGTCAGACCTGATAGCGCCCTGCATGGGGGTTTAGTCATTTGATATACGTAATATGGTAGTTACCCCCTCTATATTAATATATGAAGTTCTAATACGTCATTCGTACAGTACCATGGTGAAACGCAGAACGGTGCTCAAGACCGCAGGCGCATCGACCGGACTAGCAGCTCTCGCCGGCTGCCTCTCAGTCGACGAAAATACAGACACAGAACAGAGTGGCGGCGGACAGACGGATAATTCGGGCAGCTCCGACGACACCGCTACCGCGACCCCCGAACCTGGCGAGGCGTTGCTCTGGCACAGTCGGACCGAGGCCGATATTTCAGCACTCGAAACTGATATCGAGACGTTCCAGAATCAAACGGTCCACTCCGTCAAGCCAGCGAAGATCGCAGACTTCGTCTCGAAATCGAACAGTGCGATCCCGGCCGGCGACGGCCCGCAATTATTCGAATGGGCGCACGACCTCGGCGGCGATTACTGGGAACGCGGATTTCTCACCGACCAGTCCGACAATGTTGATATCGACCTCGAGTCGACATTCTCCGCGGCGGCGGCGAGTGCCGCTAAATGGGACGACAACCTGATCGGCTTGCCGTTTGCCGCAGAAACGGTTTCGCTCATTTATAACAAGGACATGGTCGATGAACCGCCAGAAACGTTCGCCGAGATGAAGGCTATCATGGAGGAACACCACGATCCGGACAACAACCAGTTCGGACTGGGGTACAATATCGACCCGTACTTCATCAGCGCATTCCCGCACACGTTCGGTGGCTTCTATTACGACGACGAACAGGACGAACTCGGATTGACGAGATCGGACACCCTCCGCGGGTTCCGTACCGTCATCGAGGACTTGTGGCCGTACTCTCCGAATGACCCTGGATACGACCCACAGGCAGCGGTCTTCGTGGACGGAAATGCTCCGCTTACTGTTAATGGACCGTGGTTCATGGGGAGCCTCGAGGACACCGACATTGACGCGGGAGTGACGACCCTCCCACCGATCGACGGTAATCACCCGAAGCCGTATACGGGGGTCCAGTTGATTTATTTCGCGAAGAAAATGCAAGATGGTATTGGCGTGAACGCCGATGCCGCCCGTCGGTATGCAGAGTGGTACACCACCAATGAAGACGTGCTGCTGACCAATGCCAAGGATAGCGGGTTCATCCCTGTCCACCAGGATGTCGCCGCAAGCGACGAGCTGGGAGAGGTCACGAGTGCATTCGCGTCGTCCGTGGCCAATGGTCGCCCGATGCCGGCCTCCCCCAAGATGCAGAAGGTTTGGGGCCCTACGGGAGATGCCTTCATGAAAGCTCTAAATGGCAGCCAAGATCTCAAACCTGCGATGTCACAGGCAGAATCCACGATCCGAGAAAACTGGGAGAGTTAAATCATGAGCGCGGGCGAATATGCAAAGCGTTTATACAGTGGCGAGATACCGTGGCTGGACGACGAGAACAAGCCACTGCTACTGATACTCCCGGGCTTGGTTGCCTTCTTGACGTTCATGTTCTACCCGGTTTTGTACACGGTGTATCTGTCGCTGACGGACGCTCGTCCGTCGAACCTGTTCAATCCTGAACGAACGATAGAATTCATTGGGACTGCCAACTATCAACAGATCCTTGCCGACCCCCAATTCTGGAATTCGGTGGGCGTGACGTGGCTTTTCATGGCCGTCAGCGTCCTTTTGAAGGTCCTGCTCGGGCTGGGCATCGCGCTCGTGCTCACCCACGACCGGGTTCGTGGCAAACGCTTTATGCGGTCTCTCGTCATCGCACCGATGGGCTTCCCGGGGATCTTCACTATCGTGATCTGGGCCGGCATCTTCAGTCCGGCCCGATTCGGACTCGCCAACCAGTTCATCCGCTGGCTCGGCGGCGTGATTCCGTTCTTCAGTGGGGACTCCATCGCCTGGATGTCCGAACGGTGGATGGCCTTCTTCGCGTACATCGTCACGGAAGTGTGGCTCGCGTACCCGTTCATGGTCATCATCATCGTCAGTGCACTCCAGAATGTCTCCGATGAATTGCTCGACGCAGCAAAGATCGATGGAGCAAACTATCTCAGCCGGATTCGGCACGTCGTCTTGCCGTCGATCAAACGGCCGCTGTTGTTTGCGTCGATCCTCACGGCGGCCGCCTCGTTCAACCAGTTCCTCATCCCGTTTGTCTTCAACCGGGGAGGCCCGGCCCGCCAGAACGAACTGGTGATCGTCTACGGTTACCGTGAAGCGTTCAACTTCAACCAGTACGGTGAAGGGGCCGCCGTAATGCTCGTCGCGACGTTGTTCATCGGTATCTTCATGTGGATCAACGTGAAGAAAGGTAAACTCGCTGATGGGGTGAACGAAGTATGAGCTTGCTTAAAGCGGTTGTACGGAGCTTACGGGAGGACATCGAAGCCGGATTGCACGCCCCTGTCGACGCCTACCACGAAGCTGTGTACGTCGTCAACGGATTGCGAGAGGGCACCGTGAGCCCGATCCGTGTCGCCAAAACAGCTGTCGCAACATTGTTCGCTGCCGGGTTACTCGTGGCGCTGTTGTTCCCCGTCTACTGGGTGGTGAGCTGGGCGCTGAGCGGTAGCGGGGCGACGCTATACTCATCGAACGGATTCAAGCTCATTCCCAGCGCACTCTCGCTCGAACCGTTCCTGTGGGTCATCGGTGACGTCGTCGTCTCCGGGTATACCATCAGCGTGAATTTGATTGGGTATACCGTATCGCTGTCGACGCCCGAGCTCGTACTGTTAAACAATGGTATGGAGGCCCAGTCGGACTTCCAGAAATATCTATCCAACAGTCTCTACGTGTCCTTCTTCACGGTCATCTTTGCGATGTCATTCATCGTCCCGGCCGCTTACGCACTCTCGCGACGGGAATTCATCTTCCGTCGGAAAACGCTCTACTTGTACGTGCTGTTCACGCAAGTCGGTGCGGGGCTCGGTATCGCTGGGTTGGTCGCGCTGTTCGCGTTACTCAACCAGTTCGATCTCGCTCTCGAGACGTGGATCACCGCCGATATCCTGCAAATCGGCGGGGAAAACCCGCTTTGGCATGCCGCGAACGTCCTCGTCAAGAACCCTACACAGTTAACGGTGTCGGACAACCGGTTCGTGCTCGCACTCTACTACGCCGCCATCGCGGTCCCGTTCAATACGTGGCTGCTGAAGACGTACATGGACGGAATCCCGACATCCTACGAAGAGGCGGCGTACGTCGATGGGGCCCCGACCTGGCGGATCGTCGTGGAGATCATCCTTCCGCTGTCGAAAGCGGGGCTGGCAACGGTCTTCATCTTCACGTACTTGACCGGCTGGATGGAGTTCATCGTCGCCCAGACCATTCTCAGTACGGACCACTACACGCTCCCCGTAGGATTGTACGCGCTGCTGAACAGCGGCGGGTATCAGACACCGTGGTCGCAATTCGCCGCCTTCGCGCTCCTGTTCGCCTCACCGGTCGTCATCGTCTACCTCTTTGCCCAGCGGTACATCGAAGGTGGATTGTCGTTCGGTGGAATGGAAGGCTAACCAACCCACGTTCAACGATTTTCGACCAGAACCCACAGAGGGGGACACCCGTAGTTGCAAACACGCCCAGAATCACGTGTCCGCCAGTATCAAGATCCTCCTTCGGGGGCCATCTCGCACGGCGAAACGCTACCAGCCCGCACTGACCGCGAACGAACTCGCTGGGTATGAGGCCTCGGTGAACTCCGCGGTGTCGTGTAGGTTCCGAGTCCTTTGAGGTGATTCTTTCTGACTTCCATCTCCTCGGCGCGCTCGGCGTCGAGGTGCTCTTCCCGACTCTCGGCATCGTCGGGGAGCTCGGCCTCGAGGACGCGGATGCGGTCCTCGAACCGTGCTTTTAGCTCGTCGACGGTGCTGCGAGGTCATCGATCATCGCGAACGCACCTCCTGACTCGCCGTCGACGGTGAGTCGACGTCGATGAGGTCCTTTCCACAATCCCCGCATCGGTACGGATCTCGGTAGTGCGCCGTGTTGCACCACGGGCACCGGATTCGGGTCACTGCAACACCTCCTTGGCGCCCTCGACCCAGGTTCGCGTCGTCGAAACCGGCTTCCATCGACGGCGGGGTACGGGCACCGCCACCGATGCGGCGGAGTCGGCGCTCGCAGTCCCACCGGGACCCGGCTTCGCTGTGGCTGTCAGGGAGGTGGGTGCATCGCGAGTTGCAGTTGGGGTACTGAAACTCCCGGGGCGCCGTCGGCTTCGGTTGCGAGTTCTCCCGACGTCGAAGTTCTTCGATACTGATAGAACCGAGAACCGCCTCGGGTCGTTTCACACCGAACCACCTCAAATCCTTCTACCAGACCACCCGAGGGTAGCGAGGTGGAAATCTGTTACTTCGTAATTCGATTTTGGAACCGGTTCTTTCCGGGGCCGATTCCAGCGGGAAGTGACGCGTCCGTCGCGGACATCCGGAATTACCGGCTAGTTCGCGGAGATGTCAAAGTTTAGTTGACTCGCATTCTATTCAGATGCGATTGGAGATCACTCACTCGCGACCTGGACAGCAATTGCGTCCTCAACGAGCAGTTCCGAACCGGTTGGTGTCTCGTCGACTTCGACACGCTCTCGGCTGAACAGGTCTTTCGCGTTGAGGGTTTCGTCTACGTCGACGACCGCGGTCTCCGTACCGAAGTTCAAGGCAACGACTATGCGTTCAGTGCCGTATTCGAGGGCGAAGGCGACTGCGCTATCTGATTGGCTCTGCCAGTTCAGGTCTGCCAGGGTACCGCACCGGAGGACTGCATGCTCCTCATGTGCTGCGAGCAAGGCCCGGTGATAGGTAGTCAACTCGGTATCGCCGTCCGCCCACTCCATCGGGTCGCGATACTCGGTCATGCCTCGTTCCTGTCCGGCGTAAACCATCGGGACGCCCGGGAGTGCGATTATCGCAGCGACGGCGGCCTTCAGGGCGTCGCGTCCACACTCGTCGAGATAGCGATCCTCGTCATGGTTTTCGACGTAGAGCAGATGGGCAGCTGTGTCGGGATAACCCATCCAGTCCGTTCGCTCGATCGCATCCAGGATGGCGGTCGCCGGGCGGTCGCCCGTTCCGACGTCCACTAACGTATCATGAAGATCGGTGTGGTGGTGGAGGTCGAATTCGCCTTCGGTATAGCTGACTTCCCTGGGAACGGTTTCATCGAGGAGCAGGAACTCTGCTGAATCAGTTTTCACCCGGTCGCGAACCTCCTTCCAGAAGCTGTGTGGAACGCCCCAGGCGACATCTGCGCGGAACCCGTCGACGACCGCTGCCCACTCGTCGACGACTGCCAGCATGTGCTGGCGAACCGAGAGACTCCGGTAGTTTACGTTGGGGATGTCAGTCCAGTTGAAGTAGTGCTGGGCGCGGCTGCCTCCCGACTCACTGGAGTCCCAAAGGTACCAGTCTCGGTACTGGTCGACGCCACTCGCGCTCATCTGGAAATAAGGATGCTCTACAGCGGTATGGTTGATCACGAGGTCGAAGATGACGCGAATGTCGTGGTCGTGACACGCGTCGACCAGTGACTCGAAGTCGTCTCGCGTTCCGAGATCTGCGGCTGTCTCGAAGTAGTCGGTGATGTGGTAGCCATGTCTGGTCGGACTGGCGAGGATCGGCGTGAACCAGATGGCGTCGACACCGAGCCATTCCAGGTAGGGGAGTCGGCGTCGGATATCGTCGAAGGTCGTGTCGAGTCGACCGCCAGCGAAAGCTCTGATGAAGATCTCGTAAATCCGGGCGTCGCGAACCCAGCCGGGGGGATCGTTCGGGCGTTCGACTTGGATGGTCCCGTGGTCCACCGAGAGCTGGAGCGTATCAGCGACACCGTGCCGTTCGCCGACCGGGACGGCCTGAATACGAACGGAGGGCTCGATGACGTCGACTGGGAGCCGTGCGTGCTGGCCGTCGATGTCGAATTGGGAGTCTGCAACGTCGTCACGGTCATCGACGTAGAATTCGACCTCGACATCGGATTCGCTCTCGGGTGGTGGGGTCGCATGTGCGTCGATTTCGACAGTGTCGCCGGTGCGGTCTGCGTCGAGATGGAGCCGTGGCTGGCCCGGGCCGGCGACGGAGAGATCGCCACCGACGAGATGCTCGTCGTCCCACTTCCCGTCGAAGGCGAAGAGGTAGCGATAGTTGTCTGGGGCGAGCTGTGTCTCGTAAACGTAGGCTCCTTCCGAGGCGTCTCGCTCGCTGGCGTCTCGCCACTCAGGGATTGCGGGCCCATAACGCCAGTTGTTGAAACTGCCCCCGAGTCGCATCTGGTCGATCTCCTCGCGATCAACTGGGAGGTCGCCTTCTTCGAGGACGAAGCGGGCGTCCCGGCGTTCGTCCGGGAAGGCTCGGACTGTGAGTTCGTGGGTGCCGTCGGGTGCGTCGAGCTGGACGCGGTAGATGCCAGGGACATCCGGAGCGAGCTCGACGACCGGGTCGTCATCAAGCTGGAGTGTTGATCCGGACGGTCGTTCGAGGACTGACCAATGGAACGTACGGGTGGGGTCGGGGTTCCGTGGGGCGAGTTGGACGCATTCGCCGATGGAGGTGAATCTCGGTGGACCCGGGTGATGCATACGTTGGGCAGAGTGGCGGCGCATAAAATGGCATTCATACCAGCAAGAGCTGAATATATGAATAATTTTTACAACAATATTTTTATCGGTGGCTCTTCTCTTGTTTCTCAATGAGCTTGCACGAGATGGTCGACGATTATCGACGCCATCAGGATCATCCCACACTGTTCCCCGGAGAGCGGCGTACGACGTCGGGCATCTTCACAGGCTCGGCTGACCGACTGATCCACGTCGACCAGAACGGCCAACTCAGAGACTTCACGTATTCACCTTCCGGCCTCAATGGAATCGAATCCTCGAAATTCGGTCTCGAACTCGACGGCCGAATCGTGGAATTCGAGGAATTTACCCTACTCAACTAGGACTAACACAAGGATACGACACTCGCCGAAGCAACGTACACGGGACACGGCCTCACGGTCTGGCGGGGGGATTTCACTCTCGGGCGCGCCCACGTGACTCATTTCGAAGTGTCGGGCGACGTTCCCGATGATACGTCTCTCTGGACGTTGCAGCGATACGCCCCCGACGGACACGTCTCTCGAGTTGGCCAACTCGATCACGGCGACGCAATTGAAGTGTTTCATCGGGTCGAACGGGGTATTCTCACCACATCGACATCCATAACCAGTGCCAGCACCCCGTTGACCTCACAGTTTGGTGCCGTCCTCAACGCAAGCCGGCTCAAGTCTCCCGAAAACGACGACGAGAACCGGCAAGAAGACCCCGCTCTGGGTCCTGACGTCGCTGTTACTGTCGACCTCACAGATGCTGAGGGGTCGGCATCCACAACACTGGTGAGCACGGTATCCAGCGGCACTGCACCGGGCCATACTTCCCCGCTCACGGATGCCCGCGAGACTGCCAGAGCCTACCAACGCCGCGACCAAATCATTGAAGCCGCTGAAGCGGCCGTCTCTCCCGCAGTTCCCGCAACACATCCGATGTCGGAGATACTTCGCGCCGATTTCCGTGTCCTTCGATTGCTGTCCGCCGCAACTGGCGCGCGAATCGCAGGCCCGGATTTCGACCCGTTTTTCACTCACTCCGGCGGATACGGATACACGTGGTTCCGAGACGACGCGGAGATCGCTCGATTTCTGCTTGAGGTCGAACAGTCACTCGGTCTAGAGTTCGCCAAGTGGCACGCCAACAGTGCCCGGTTTTATTGTCGCACCCAATGCGATGATGGAACGTGGCCCCACCGCGTCTGAGCCGACAGTGGCGAACTTGCACCGGGATGCGCACACGGTCGTCTCGAAACCGGGAGAGACGATGAATACCAGGCAGACCAGACCGCGAGTGTTATCTCGTTTCTGGCGGTCTACCTGCGAGAACGTGACCCGGAGAACAGCGACCGGATCGAATCGGTGCTCATCGACGGGCTCGATGGACTCGACACCACCTTGCAGGCTGATGGCCTCCCCGTCGCTTGCCAGAACGCCTGGGAGAACGACACCGGCCAGTTCACGCATACTGCAGCGACGTTCCTGCGGGCGTTTTCCGCATTGGTACGGGCGCCGCTCCCCGAAAGCGTACGCGAGCGTGCTCGGGCCGGTGCTGACGCCGTTGCCGCCGGGTTGGATCAGCTGTGGTGTGCAGACCGAGGAGTTTTCGCAACGAAGTTGTCCGAGGGCGTCCGAGATGACCGGCTCGATGCCAGCACGTTAGCGCTTCCAGCGGCCCACGCGGAGTACGCCGCACTCGTCGGGGGACTGGATGCGACGCGACGGGACCACTTGGCTGGACACGTTGAAACGACCCTCGAGGGACTGTATCGGGAGACGGACTCAGTCGCGGGCCTCATTCGATTCGAGGGTGATTCGTGGCGACGACGGGACCAGAAGTCCGAAAAGATCTGGTCTGTTTCGACGGTTTGGGGGGCCAATGCAGCAGCCGTCTTGTCCGGGTTATTCGCGGATGAGCAAGAACGCGCTACGGCCTTTGATGCTAGAGCCAGAGAGCTGCTCGGACTGGTGCTACCTGACGGTCCGCTCTGTCTCTCGAACGGGTACCTTCCAGAACAGGTCTTCGACGATGGGACACCTGACAGTGCGACACCCTTGGGATGGTCGCATGCGATGCGCCTCGCAACGACTGCTCGCTTAGGTCCTTGATTTAGCAGGGGTTGTGGTCTGATCCCGCACTTGACATTGCGGGTACGCGGTCGTACTATGTTTCACGGACTGCATAAGGGCCTTAAAAAGCCCATCTCAATATTTTGAGTGGTACGGGATTTGTATTCGGGGATGAAAGGTTAGAAGTATATCGAAGAGTTACGGTGATTACAGGCCTTGGACAGAACTGAAAGTGGGAAGAAATATGAAGTAACACTTATTTTATTGTGGGATGTCAGTCCAAACCATGGGAGAAGAACCCAAGTTTCAGAAATCAAGACGTAACGTACTGAAAGGTATCGCAGGTCTCCCTCTCTTCAGCGATTTTGACGTCGTTGAAGGGAATGATTTGAGCCCGATAAACGCTGAGAATATTTCGAGTGACCTCACACTAGCGAGCGCTCCTAACAACCTCGGCCCCGTGACGCCGCGGGATACACTGTATCAGATTCTAACAGATCGGTTTTATGACGGCAATACGTCCATCAACGACTTCGCTGACTTCGAGTCGGCTTTGTATGGCGGGACAGGTGACGATTTGAAACTCTACCAGGGTGGTGACTGGAAAGGAATCACTGACAAAGTCCAGTACTTTGCCAATATGGGAATCGGTGCGATATGGATTTCGGCGCCGTATCGCAATCGCGAAAGTCGCATTGAAGACGAGAACGACGACGGAACCACGGACGTCTGGACAAGCTATCATGGGTACCACGCACACAATTACTACCCAACGCACCGGTTCTTCGGTGATATGTCCGCCTTTGAGACGATGCGTGATACGTTACACAACAACGGTATCAAGCTCATCATTGATTTTGTCTCAAACCACACCAGCCGGGAGAAGAACCCAACGAAGAATCTTAAGGAGGAAGATGGCAAACTCTACGAGCCCGATAAGGACTCCAATGGAAACTACGTCTTCGATTCGGATGGGAACGCAGTGGGTGATAACCTCCTGGCTGACCCCAACAACGATGTCAATGGCTGGTTCCACGGCGAAGGGGATCGCGGCGGCAATTCTTCGACGTTCGGGTATCGACACAAGGATCTTGGTTGGTTGGCTGATTTTTCCCACGAGAACGATCCGGTTGTCGACCATCTGTTCAATGCAGCACAGTTCTGGAAATCGAAGGGTGTCGACGGATTCAGGCACGATGCGACACTGCACATGAACCCGGCGTTTGCAAAGACGCTCAAGGACGCCATCGACTCCGAACCTGGTGGTCCAGTTACACATTTCGGCGAGTTCTTTATCACTCGACCCGATCCAAAGTATGACGAATACGCGTCGTTCCCGGACCGGACTGGCATCCACAACCTGGACTTCGAGTACAGCCGCGCGCAGACGAACGTCTTCGGCGACTTCTCGGAGACGATGACTGATTTCGGGAACATGCTGACGAAGACGCACGACGACTACACCCACGAGCATCACCAGATCAGCTTCATCGATAACCACGACGTCACGAGATTCCGTTACATCCAGCCGAACAACAAACCCTACCATGCTGCCATTGCGGCATTGCTGACAGCGCGGGGGACGCCAAAAGTCTACTACGGACTGGAACAGTACGTCGAACCGCAGGGTGATCTTCCCAATGAAGGACGGATCTTCATGCAAACCGATGGGGCGTTCGATAAAACAACGACGGCGTACGGCCTTATCCAGGACCTCTCTCAGCTCCGACGTGACAACCTCGGGATAGCCTACGGGCAGACGAACATATTGCACACCAGCGATGATGTCATCGTCTACGAACGGAAATTCTACGACCACGTCGTCGTAATCGCGATCAACCGTCAGCCAGACCAATCAGAATCCGTACCATCGGTGGGAACGGCTCTGCCGGATGGAACATATTCCGATTATCTCGGCGGAACGCTCAGTGGACAGTCGGTCGATATATCAAGCGGCTCGATCGACTCATTCACACTCAGCGGCGGCGAGGTGAACGTCTGGGTAGACACTCCCAGCCTCGGAACCGACATCCCGCGAATCGGCTCTGTCGTTAGTACAATGGGACGCGCCGGGAATACGGTATACATCTACGGAACGGGTCTTGGCGGCGATGTGACCGTCGAATTCGGTAGCACTACGGCAACGGTAAACAGTAATTCCAACGATCAAATTACTGCAACCGTTCCCGACGCCAGTCCGGGGTCGGTGGACATCACCGTCTCGAAGAATGGTAATACGAGCAACACCTACGCATACGAACTGCTATCGGGCGATCCCGTTCAGGTTATCTTCCACATTGACGTCGATACCGATCCGGGAGAGACGATTCACGTTACCGGTAACCTGCCAGAACTCGGAGATTGGACTCCAGAAGAGGGCAGTGAAGGCTTCATGAATCCAAACTACCCGAAGTGGTTCCTTCCGGTTAGTGTCCCGAAGAATACCACTTTCGAATTCAAATTCGTGAAGATCGACGATAGTGGGAACGTGACTTGGGAGGGTGGCAGCAATCGGACGTTCACGTCGCCCTCGACGACGAACGGTGTCGATGACACACCAATGTACACGTGGCAAAGTTGAGGTAAGCGGGATTCGTTCAGTGAACGAATATGGAATCCAAACGTGACTGCTGCGTCTCGGACAGGCAACCAGTCCCCAGGACGGAAGAGGAACTCTGGTGGATCTGAACACAGTGCCATTATTCCAGATACGATTCGATATTCTTGAAAACAGAGCTCATGGAGGCTTGTGCAGCTTGGTTGACGAATGCGCATTTGCCCGGATTCGACCGGAAAGCCCAACTTACTCGGAGGTCGGCACTCTATGAAGCGATTAAGACCAGGCTTGCCCATTCGAGAAACTAGAAGACGGCCACTTTGAGTGACATTAGGCTCCACATCCGTTTCACGGAGTGTTGAAACGGCAGTGTTTAATCACTAGACGGTGTCGGAACAGGTCGTCAGAGTAAGGACGTTGAGGCGGAAGACTGCGAAGTGTGGCCACGCAAATCTTCCGCTTCACTGAGCGATGTGTCTGGATTGTCAAAAGGGTTGCTGACGATACGGATGAATCCGCCGCCCCGAACGGTGGCGGCGGGTTCGCCGACTACGCGATCATCCCCTTCACTGTCTGCGGATCTCCCTGTGATTTCGTGCCATGGACGGAATACAAGTTGTATTATTGCTTCACATATTAAATATTTGAGTGTTTGACGCCTACTCACACGGGACGGGGAAATCGTGACGTATCGATTCCTCACAGTTCGACCGAGAGGGGAAGCTCTTTGCCGTGGGAACACCCGACAAGGGGGTAATGGCGATGCTTACCCTGGACAGCCTCCGAAAGGAGTTCGGCAGCGGGCGGATCGTCGCGGTCGACGACCTCTCGCTGTTGGTCGACGACGGGGAGTTCCTGACCGTGGTCGGCCCCTCCGGCTGTGGGAAGTCCACGACGCTGCGGATGATTGCCGGCCTGGAGCGCCCGACCACCGGGACCATCAGCATCGGCGGCGAGAACGTCACCGACGTACACGCTCGTGACCGTGACGTGGCGATGGTGTTCCAGAACTACGCCCTCTACCCCCACAAGACGGTGATGGGCAACATGGAGTTCGGGCTTCGGATGTCCACGGACCTCTCGAAGGAGGAGCGCCGCGAGAAGGTGGAGTGGGCCGCCGACATGATGGGCATCACCGAACTGCTCGAGGACAAGCCCGACGAACTCTCCGGCGGGCAGAAACAGCGCGTCGCGCTGGGCCGCGCCATCGTGCGCGAGCCCGACGTGTTCCTGTTCGACGAGCCGCTCTCGAACCTCGACGCCAAGCTCCGGACGACGATGCGCACCGAGATCCAGCGCCTCCAGAACGAACTGGACGTGACCGCGGTCTACGTCACTCACGACCAGGAGGAGGCGATGACGATGGGCGACCGGATGGCTATCCTCGACGGCGGCGAACTCCAGCAGGTTGGCCCGTCCAACGACGTGTACGACGAGCCGGCCAACCGTTTCGTCGCTGGCTTCGTCGGCTCGCCCGCGATGAACTTCATGGACGCCGAACTGACCGACGACGGGCGCACACTGCGGTTCGACAGCGGCGAGACGGTGTCCCTCCCCGACGGCTACGTCGACAGCTCGGAGTCGGGAGCCGTCACCGTCGGCATCCGCCCGGAAAACGTCGGGCTGGTGGCGTCGGGCGGCCTCACGACCACCGTCGAGGTCGTGGCGCCGGTCGGCAGCGATAACTACCTCTACCTCGACCTCGCGGAGTCGTTCATCGCCCGCGTCGGTGCCGACGTGAAACCGACCGCCGGCGAGACGGTCCACGTGGACTTCGACAGCAACGCCATCCACCTGTTCGACCGAGAGACCGGCGAGTCGCTGCTCGACGTGGCCGCCCGGGACGAGACGGTTCCGCAGTCGGCCTGACGCGGGGAAGCGACCGCCAGCAGTTCTTTGGGGCCGGCACACGGGCCTCCGTCTGATGGGTTCCGAGAAACGGTGTCCCGACTGTGGCGTCCCGCTCGAAGCGCTCAAACTACGGACAGGTGACGGCTTCACTCTCCAGATACACACGAACGAGCCCAGACCCGGGCTACTCGGGGGGCTAGGCATGAAGGAGACGCTGACGCCGACGGCCCACGTCTGTCCGGAGTGTGGACTCACCCGGCTCTACGTCGAGGAGGACGACTGAGCGACGCCGCTGCGACTCAGTCGTCTGCCGCAGCGGAGTTCTCGAGTGGGCCCAGTTCGTCACGCTCGGCCAGCCCCGCGACCGTCGCTGCGCGGATGGCGTGGGGCCAGCCCAGCGGCGTCGCGCTGTCGGGCGTCCCGTCGTCGAAGAACTGTTCCGGAAGATAGCCGCCCGTCGTCGAAATGCTCCCGCCGGGGAGCATGGGCTCGAGCAGCGCCCGCGACTCCGCGAGGAACTCGGCCGCGCGGCCATCCTCGGCGTCATCCAGCAGTTCGGCCAGTTCGAGACAGGCGCTCGCCCCCCAGCCGGTGGAAACGGTCCAGAGCTTCTCGCGGTCCTGCGTGCCGCAGCGCCAGGGATCGCCTTCGAACCGCACCAGCCCCGAGACCGCGTCGGTCTCTCGGCGTAGCCCCTCGACCGTCGTCTCGACGTGTTCGACCAGCCGGTCAAGCCGGGCGTCGCCCACACCGATTGCTTCATCATAGGCGAGGTGGGCGCCCGGAAGCGCGAGCGTCGCGGAGTCCAGCCGTCCGTCGAGGCTGCCGTCTGCCTCCTCGCGGAGCGCGTAACGGTCCCCGACCCAGAGTTCCTCCAGCGCGTCGTACACCCGGGTCGCCTGCTCCCGGGCATGCTCGCGGCGGCCCTCCGGAAGGGCCGCACAGTCCGCGAGCGCGCTGTAGCCGTGGAGGAACGTCGCAGTCGTATGGGCGAACCGGCCGTCCATGTTCTCCCATGCGTTCTGACAGCGCTCGGGCCGGCCGTCGGCGTCGAGCGAGGTGTCGAGGCCATCGAGCGCGGCGTCGAGCGTCCCGACGATCTCCCCCCGAAGCGCCTCGGGTGCGGTTGGCAGGTAGCTGGCGAGGAACGCGACCAGGCTGCCGGTCTGGTCGGCCTGATAGGCCACGTCGTCGCCCGCCTCGATACGGGCGTTGGCCCAGCCGGGCGCGATCGAGCCGTCGAACGGCCAGACCCGGTGGGGCCACGTCCCGTCGTCGAGCTGGATCTCGCAGTGCCGCTGGGCGCTCCGGGCGTGCCAGTCGTCCAGCCCCAGCCCGATTCGGCGGTCGGCCTGTAGGAGGAACCGCGACACCTCGCTATCGTCGCGGAACCAGGTGTAGCCGTACCCTCCTGAATGAGCGTAAAACGGGTCGAAATCCGGGCCAGCGACACGGAGGCCGCTCGGTGCCGTGAGCAGCGAGACGGCCCGGAGGTCGGCCGTGACGGCGTCCCGCGCGGTCGGGGGGAGTCCAGTGTCGGCGTCGGGTGCGAGCGGGCTCGCGGCCGCGCGGAGCGTCTCCGCCGAGTGGTCGGCCACCGTCTCACGCAGCGACGCCAGCACCGCGTCGCGGTCCCCCCCGGTTGTGAGCCGGCTTCCGAGTGTGGCCGAGCCGTCCGCAAACGGCGCGACCGTGTGGACCGTTCCGGCGAGATGACTCTCCTCGTAGCGACCCTCTGGGCTGGCGGCGTCGGCACCCGCGCTGATGTCTTCTAGCCGGGAAACGCGTCCCTCGATCAGCTCAAAGCCGGTGGCGCTCGCAAGGAAGTCGTGTTCGCGGGCGTGGTATACCTCCACGGCGTCGTCGTGGTGGAGTTGTCCGACGCGGTCCTCGCGGCCCTCGGGCTCGAACGTGGCGAGGGCAACCAGCGCGGCATCAGCGGGGGCGTCGGCCCACTCGACGTGTGTGATATGGCCCGACGCAAGCGTCAGGTCGTACTGTGTGACCGTGGCGTCGCCGACGGTGTGTTCGGTGACGACCAGCGCGGTGTCCTCGACGTAGCGCTGCGTGCCGTCGTCGAACCAGACCGTTTCGCCGTCGACCCGAACACCGAGTTGGGCGCTCGAGAGCCCGGCGAGTCGCGAGAGCGGGTAGCCGAAATCACGCAGCGTCCCGTCGGGCGCCACGTGGACAAGCCGATCGTCTCGGCCGGCGAACAGCCCGCGCGTCGTGCGGCGCTCGCCCGGGAAGCGCCTGTCGTCGCCCTCGGTGCTCCGGTGGTCGCGGAGCGTGTCGCGGAGTCCCATGCAACACCACTACCGCCCCGGTGTAAAGAAAGGTGGTGTAATAATCGTTCACAGATTACTGAAGTCGGAACGGTCTTGTGCTAGGGGGCGAACGTGCGAATCATGTCCACACCGGAGCGGCCGCCAGTCGCCCGTTACCGCGCCGTTGCCCCCGCACACCACCCTGGCCCGCCACGAATCACCGCCGTCGGCGACGAACTCGAACTCGCGCCGCGGGACCCGGACCCCGACGCGACCTACCGCTGGTCGCTCCTGTCGACACCCGCGGGGAGTGACCTGACCATCGGCGACGACCCCGTCATCCAGTTCGCGCCCGACGCGCCGGGACGCTACCGGCTCGCGTGCGAAGCGCCTGACGGCACCCACGAACTGACCGTTCATGCTGCGCCCGTCGCGCGCCGCGAGGTCGAGCTCTCGGCCACCATCGAAGAACTCCGCGAGGCCCGCGACGTCGAGGGGGGTTACGACCCCGGCGAGCCCCACTACGTCACAGGCCCGTGGAATGAGTGGCGCGTCGGCGAACTCCGTGCCGAACCCAGCGACGACGGTGATTCCGTCGGCCGTCCCGTCTCGCTCCCGCCTGGGGACCACCGCTACGCCGTCTCCCCGGGCGGCGACCTCGCGGACGCCCACTTCGACGAGGAAGCCGTCGACGGGCCGGGCCGGCCCCGGATTTCGCTCTCCGCCGCAGTCGATGACGGAGTCGTGTCGGTGACCGCTGACCCGTTTGCCGGCGAGGGCGACGACGAGCCCGGCGTGGTGTTCGAACTCGACGACCGGGACGTGCTGGCCCGCGAGGACGTGACCATCAATGGCGACACGCTCACCGTTCCCACGGATTCACTCACCGAACCCGCACGCATCCACGCCGCGGCCATCGGCGCCCGACCCTCGCTGCGCGCGACGGTCCAAGTCGACCCCGCAGAGGCCGTCGAAGGCGCTGACGAGCCGGTAATCTCGGAGCCACAGACACCCCCGGAGTGGGTGCACGAATCAACCGTCTACGAGATTTTCGTCCGGTCGTTAGCGGGCGAGACCGTCGACACGACGTTCGAAACCATCGAGCAGCGCCTCCTCTACCTCGAAGAACTCGGGGTGGACTGTCTCTGGCTCACGCCGCTGCTCGAGTCGCCGACAACCCACGGCTACCACATCACGGACTATTTCGACACCGCCGACGACCTGGGTACGCCCGAAGAGCTCGCGTCGCTGGTCGACGCCTGCCACGACCGCGGGATGCGCCTCGTCTTCGACCTCGTCATCAACCACACCAGCCGCGACCACCCCGCCTTCCAGTCATGGTCCGCGGGCGTCGAGGCCTACAGCGACTTCTACTCCGACCGGGAGTATGACGACCCGAGCGATATCGACTGGGCCGACGGCGCGCCGGATTACTACTTCAACTGGACCCGAATTCCCAACGTGAACTACGAGTCGCCCGCGGTGCGGTCGTGGATGCTGGACGTGGGCGACCGGTGGGCTGCCGAAGTTGACGGCTTCCGCTGTGACGTTGCGTGGGGCGTTGCCCCGGGCTTCTGGGAGGAGGTCCGCGACCGGGTGCGGGCGGCCAACGGGGAGTTCCTGATGCTCGACGAGACGGTCCCTCGCCAAGCCGACTGCACGCCCGGCTTCGGCCTCCACCACGACACCGACCTCTACGGTGACCTGCTGGACATCGGCGCCGGCGACGTCCCCGCGGACGCGGTGTTCGACACGTTCGAGCGCGCTATAGACGACGGCTACTCCCCCGGGGCGACATTCATGCGGTATGTCGAGAACCACGATGAGGACCGCTACCGGCCCGAACACGGCGACGCCGCCTTCCGCGCCGCGGTGGGGGCGACGTTCACCTTCCCGGGCGTCCCGATGATCTACTACGGGCAGGAGCGCGGCGTCGAGGGCTACCGCGCGGAGATGAAGTGGCACGACGGGAACCAGCGCCTCACCGAGTTCCACCAGCGGTTGGTCGCCTGCAGGCAGGCCGAACCCGCGCTCCGGACGGGCGACATCGAGCGCCTCGACCGCGAGGTCTCGGGCACCGATTCTGATCGCGTGACCGCCTACGCTCGCGACAACGGCGAGGATCGACTAGTTGTGCTGCTCAACTTCGCGCGGGGCGAGGCCGTGGTCGACCCGGCCGAACCGGTCGAGATGACCGACCTCGTGACCGACGATGACGTGAGCGCCGACGGCGGCCTCCGCGTGGACGACATGGTCGTTGTCCGGGGCGAGCGGTAGGGAGCCGGAGTGGGGATGGGTTTTTCTCCCCCAAGGCCTCACGGAGTGATACTGATGGACACCGCGACGCTGAAGCGGCACCTGCGGCAGTTCGGCCTCTCGGAGAAAGAGGTCGACACCTACCTGACGATTCTGGAGCACGGCAGCGCGAAAGCCAGCGAGGTCGCCGAGGCCGCCGGCGTCTCCAAACGCTACGTCTACAGCGTGAGCGAGGAGCTGGAAGAACGGGGGTTCGTCGAGGTCGACGACCACGTCGTTCCGACGACTATCCGGGCAAACCCGCCGGGGAGCGTGATGGAGACGCTCCAGTCCGACCTCACGAGCATTGGGCCGGCCCTGGAGAAACGCTACTCCGCGGCCGAACCCACCGGGGACCAGTTCGAAGTCATCAAATCTCGCGTCACGGTGCTCAAGCGGATGTGCCAGCGCGTCGAGAACGCCACGGGGGAGGTCATCCTCTCGGTGCCCGCCGACCGGCTGGACGAGATCGCGCCCGCGCTGGAGGCCGCCGTCGACCGTGGGGTGCTCGTGGTGCTCGTGGTGTCGAACGTCCGCAAGGGCGAGGAGCCGGCGCTCGAAGGCCTGGCCTCGGTGGGCCGGGTGTGGGGCCAGCCCATGCCATCAATGGTCACCGCTGACCAGGCCGAGGGGCTGGTCGCACCCGCGGAGATGATCACCCGCTCGGAAGGCGAACACCAAGCCATCGCGTTCGCCCAAAAGCAGCTCGCCCCGGTCATCATCGGCTCCTTCTTCGGCAACTACTGGCCCAACGCCGAGGAGAGCTACAACGTCGCCCCTGCAGCGCTCCCTCACACGTTCGAGGAGTTCCGCCACGCCGTCTTCCAGGCGACGCTGCACCTTCGAGCAGGCAAGGCGCCCGCCGTCACCGTCGAAGGAACGCTTCTGAGCGAGGATGAGGACGGTGCCGGCGAACGCATCGAGCTAGAGGGCCGCATCGTCGACACCCGGCAGGGGCTTGTCGAACCGTTCACCAACGGTTTTCCGGTCGAAAACGCCCTCGTCGTCGAAACTGAGGACGGCAAGCAGCACACCGTCGGCGGCCCCGGCGCGTTTGTCGAGGATATCGAAGCCGACACCGTGACGCTCCGGGAGCTCTGACTCAGAACGTCTCCAGACTGCCGTCATTCCCCATCGACGCCACCCCCTCGGCGCTCGCTCGGCGGCGTCCAGTCGAACGGTGGGTCGAACAGCACATCGGTGTCGCGGCGCTTGTCCCGGAACGCCACGACGTCGCCGCCCTTGCCTGGGAGGACGACGATTCGGAGCGCGTCGTTTTCGAGGATGGCGGCGTCGACGCCGCGGTAGGCCCAGTCGGTGTCGATGCGGGGCCGTCGAACATTTAGAGGACGATGCTCTTGCGCTCGAGGAACGACTCGATGGTGTAGCCGATGCCCTGTCGGCCGATGCCGGAGGCGCCGGTGCCGCCGAAGGGGATGTCGCCAATGCCGTGACTCGGCGCGCCGTTGATGCGGACCGCGCCGGCGTCGATGCGGTTCGCGAGCCGCATCGCCCGGTCGTGGTCCGTGGTGAAAACGGCGGCGTCAAGCCCGTAGGCGTCGGTGTTCGCGACTTCCAGCGCCTCCGCCTCGTCTGCGACGCGGGTGACGACGGCGACGGGACCGAACTGTTCCTCGTCGACGAGACGGGCGTCGTGTGGCACGTCCGCCAAGAGCATGGGTTCGTAGAACCGGCCGTCACGCTCGCCGCCGCGGACGAGGGTTGCGCCGCGCTCGACTGCGTCCTCGACCCACGCAGCCTGTGACTCAGAGATGAGCGGGCCGAGCAGCGCTGGCCGGCATATTTAAACGAGCCGGCGGCACAGGCCTCGGCGGTGGCGGTGAGGTCAGCGTCCTCGAACACCAGCGCGGGAGCGTTCCCGCCCAGTTCCATGTGGAGTTCGACCATCCCGCTGGTGTCGGCCACGTGTTCGCCGGCGCCCGAGGAGCCGGTCATCGCAATAGCGTCGACCCGCTCGTCGCCGCAAGCGTGTCACCGATTTTGCTTGCTCTCCCGGGGAGGTCGGCGGCCTCGACGATGATTTCGGCCAGGATGGCGCCACTGATCGGCGTCTTCGAGACCGGCTTGGCGAGGACGGTGTTGCCCGCAGCGAGCGCGGGGGCGACCTGCAGCGCTGTCGTCGAGAGCGGGTAGTTGTATGGCGAGATACAGAGCACCGTCCCGACCGGCTCTTGCTTGACAATCGCCTGCCAGTCCTCGTGGCTCGCGGTGGTCCCCTCGACGTAGTCGCCGTCGAGCCGTCGGGCCTCCTCGACTGTCCGGCGGAACCGCTCGGCCGCGGCGTCGGCTTCGCCCCGAGCACTGTCGATTGGTTTGCCCGCCTCACGGACGATGACCTGTGCGAGTTCCTCCTTCCGTACCTCGATTCCGTTGGCGATAGCGCGCAACCACGCGGCGCGCTCGACGACGCTGGTCTCGGCCATCGGGGGCAACCCGGACAGATTATCTGTCCGGCGGGCCGCCCTCTGGTAATGGCGTGGTACGGCGGCGTCGACCTCGGAGCCACGAACGTCAAAGCGGCCGTCGGTGACGACGCCGGCGTCGTCGTCGG
>Ga0136598_1000268_pt1 | contig 26279 bp, 24 predicted proteins | sample AntRauTorcE11899_FD_104790 | JGI IMG/M metagenome (GOLD analysis project Ga0136598, IMG submission 104790) | Saline lake microbial communities from Rauer Islands, Antarctica - Metagenome Torckler E11 #899 | ecosystem: Environmental > Aquatic > Non-marine Saline and Alkaline > Saline | place... | reverse complement strand
GATAGTCATGAATTACTCGATTCAAGAGATTGTGGATTTCCTTATTTGCGAAATCCACTCCACACCGTTTCCAGTTGATATTACGCTTCCATACTTGTAATATCAGTACTTTGATTGAACAGAACTATTTTCATAAAAAAAAACCGTTCATCTGAACGGCTTTGCAAGATTATTCACTTATCACATTAAAACTGATGTCGTTCTTGGATAGGATTTTAAGAACGCCTCTTTCCAACGATTCCTTGGCACCCCAGTCGAATTTGAAGATCATGCCCTGACCGCCACCTGAGCCGACAATATCGATGATTGTAGAATATTCTTCACGCACCATCACAATGGAAAGCGACACTCTGCTGGAATTTCTGAAAAAGAATTTTTCGACACCCATGAAGACTGTGTCCTCATTCATCTTGGTGTCATGGATAATGTTAAAGCTGGTGTAGTACTGTTTGATAAACGTGTGGAGCCTTTTGATGTCTTTTTTAACCGATAGTCTCATACGTACTCTTTAGCGTTGGTTTATTGGAATCATGTTCCAGTTGAAATGTTCGTTGATCATGAAATAATGGTAAAAAATATTGTCTTTCAGTGTTTCTATTTCGCTTTCACTGAGTGTGCCTTCTTCACAGGTCATCTCACCGCTAAGCAGGCCGTATTCACAACTTAAGGTGTCCTGGTTGTCAATACGCACTGTGCTGGAGTTTGAAGGATAATTCAAAGTCACCGGTCCGTACGTCTCAAAAGACTGTTCGACGTGGATAGACTCAAGGGCCTTGTCACTGAGTTCAATGACGTAGGTTTCCTCTTTTGCTTCAAACATGTAGCCGTCCCCGTCTTTGAAGCCGAGAAGGGTGAGGCGCATGCCTATGGGCAAGAAGACAAACAAGAGAATCAGTGTCAGGGGTAAGATAAAAAGTACACGTTTGATAAATCTGATTTTTTTCTTCATAGGCCCTCCTTCTCTAACACAGCCATTATACCGTGAAGCCCGTATTTACAAAAGACTTTTTTCCTTAATCAAACCTTGTTTTGTCTTGAGGTGTGTCCAGTTGTAAAATGCGTAAGCGTCGTTCGCAAAGAAGGTCACAAAAAGCATAACCATGGGAAGATAGGTAATATCGTCGATAGTCGCAAGCCCCCAAAGAACAATCAACACGACATCATTCAACCCGAAGAATATCGCGTAATAAGGCGACCGTAAAAACATGAAAGACGCCGCGACGAAACTCGTGCTGATTGAAAGCGTGCTAACCATAAGATTCGGGGTGTCAAAGGCTTTTAAAACAAGATAAAAAACGTAGGTGACAACCGGAGTGAGTATGGCGATGATAAGGATTTTCTTAAGCGTGAGCTCGGAAATCTCGATTTCAGGGTCTTCTTCCTGGAATGGATGTCTCAACCAGACAACCAACACAAACAAAGAGACGGGCAAGGCCTTACCAAGATAGGTAATCATTTCTCCATAATAATCATAGGTATAAGAAATAAGGGCGTACGTTATGGCGAAAAAGACCATCAGTAGTTGGCCCAGGGGTTGCCCTTTGGCCAAAAAGGTCAGGGCACTGACCCCAAGAAGCGCTGTGAGTAACGTCAAGCCGTTTCCACCGGAAAGCAAAAAAGACGTAATTAAAACAAGCGCGGAGCCCGCCCATAATTTTATTTCAAATGGTGTAAGAGATTTTAAGGATGATTGTATTCTCATAAGTGTCCTCCAAGCAGGCAACCTTTGATTCATTTCAAGGCAGCCGTTCATGTGCATTGGTACTATTATATAGGATATGGCCTCCATCTGCAAAATATTGACTCATATGCAATTGTGGATTGTGTTATATTCCATAATAAAGTATAGTGAAAAGGGTAGGGAGGCGTTATTATGAAGCGCTATTTCAGTAAAGACTATCTTATAAAGGCATTGCTGCTTGTATCAATCATGACCATAGCCATTATCGGTTTTAACATACTCAATGATTTGACAGGTGATTTTTTAAGCAAGGTATCCCAGGCCCTTAAAAGTGTCATTTATCCTTTTTCCATCGCACTAATCCTCAGTTTCATCGTAGAACCGCTTGCGAAAATCATTGACAAAAAGACCTTTTTGAACCGAACGCTTTCAATCATGAGTTCAATTGCGCTTGGTATCATCGCCATAGTGGGGATTTTATCCTTTACAGTAGCGTTCATTATTATTCAACTTGACAACATACTCACCATACTCATCAACACCCTTGATGAGTCCGCAGTAGAATATCTTTTGGAGCAGGTTGAAACCTTTATCACTTCGTGGAGTGCCTCTATCAATACCGAGGAGCTCTTTAATCAACTTCAGTCTGGGAACCTGAGATTGGGTGACATCGGCGACTTCTTCTCTGCCTCATTCACGGCGGTCATAAACTTCGCTTCTAGTTTCACCCATGTGATGTTCACCATCGTATTGACCCCGGTGTTCATGTATTTCCTAATCAGGGATAGAACCAAGATTTTCACAAGCATAATAAGTATCTTTCCTTCAACTTGGGTTCCTCATCTAAGAGCCCTCGGTGAAAACAGCAACCGCGTCATCAAAGGCTACTTCATGGGGCACGGACTCGTGATGCTTTTCATTACCCTCTTCTTTATCATTTCCTATACCATCATGGCCATCTTCATTCCGAACTTCACTATTTTGCATGCCCTTTTGTTTGCCGTCATCATGGGGCTTTTCAGCATTCTTCCCTATCTAGGTGTATGGTTAAGCATGGCCATGCCCATCGTTATGCTAAGTATGCTTCATCTCACTCATGGTGCGGACACCTCGATTTATCTAATAGGGATAGCGCTCATATTCATTTTGAATATCTTAGAAGAAATCATTGAAAGCACCTTGGTCCAGCCCAATATCTTTTCCAAACACGTCCACATCCACCCTCTCGCCGTACTGAGCAGTTTTATCTTCTTCGGTGGCGTCTTCGGACTTGTAGGTTTTATCCTTGCCGTACCGATTGCGGGGATTATCAAAGCCACCTATCAGCACTTCAAATACAATCAAGTATCCATTAATAAGAATGAACCCTCTTCTAAAGAAAGTACCTCTTCATAACCAACTTTAGACTTTCTTCTATTAAAAACACTTTATCCCGAGATGGATAAAGTGCTTTTTTAAAGCATGGGCTTTGCGCTTTCAGAGTTTCATCCAGACAATCTCGTCGTCTTCTTCAAGTGCGAATAGCTCTAACGCGTGCAAGTTCCCTTCGAGGATGACCAGCGTTCCATTTCTTACGTACCCAAAAGGTATGGCTTTATGGTCAGTCGCATTATAGGCACTGGTGATAAAGGCCTTTTTCGATGAAAACGACAGAGGCATGTTCGTTTTGAAGGTTTTGTCCGCTTTTTCGATGGTGATGGCGTAGTCGTCCTTGCCTTCTTTTGAAGGCTCGATCGTAAGCAATTGTTCGTAGAAGACTTCAGTCCCCGGGAACAGGGCGAGTTTGCTGAGAAGGAGCGAGACGACTTTGTTTGAGATGATGGTGTTTTCGACATGGAAGTCTTTGATTAACGGTGCATTTGTAGGATCAAGGAGTTCCACGATGACGTGGGTGTTCTCTTTTTTAAGGTGCGTTTCCATATAGATGAGTGCATTGAAGACGTTGGCGTCATACACTTCTTTTTGCGCGGTTTCATCGCTTAATAGAATCAGGGTGACGGGGGTCGTCAGTTGATTGATCGTATCCACGACAGAGGTCATCTCATCCATGGTGACTCTTGAGACGTTGATGGGCGATTCATAGAGTCTCGCGTAGCTTTCAAAGGCGGTTTCGATGAACGGACGCTTGTTGTTGGAGCCGATGATGTAGACATCGTGGAGGGCCTTGTAGTCGAACTGTTCCAATGAGATTGACTGGGTCCCTTTGGGATTAGGGGACGTATACTGCGTGGTCTTGTTGTTCAAAGAGAGGACAAAGACATCCTCTTCGTACTGAGCAAGCGGGATGGCGTGTGAATGGGTGTTAAGGACTTCGTCAAATGACTTGTTTTTTACGCTGTACACTTCCGAGCCTTCAAAGGAAAACAAGGAAAGATACACGTCTTCAATCGAGGGATGCAAGATGGACTGTGCGATGATCTGTCCCAGGCGTCTATCAAAACACACGGGAATGATGGTGTAGTCTTTAAGGGCCTCTACTTTTGAAGCCAGGTCCATCAGTTTCTGTTTGGTTTCGATGGCTTTGACTTCCAAAAGAAGCGTGGGTGTCTTTTCAAAAGTCACCTGACCGAGCGATAAGAGAATGCGAATGGTATTGAGGTCGCTTTGAGACAAGGCACGCTTGGAGTTTTTCTTCACGTCATAGCTCATGATTATGACGGCGCTCGCTTTTTGAAGCGAGATGCTTTCAAGGTCTCTTTTAAGAAGCGGATCGCCGGTTTTGGTGAATATGTTGAGTGAATCGATTTTGCTTTTGGGATGGGTGTTTTTAAGGGCTTGCTGGATTCGTTTTTCAGCGAAACTTTTATCAACTTCACTCATGAGCACGATGTTCATGGTTCGTTTTTTTATATAGGCCAAATCGGCGATGAGTTCAGGGACTTTGTTGTTCCAGTTGAGGATGATGATATGATTCTCAACGCGTAAGCGTCCACTGTTGGAATCCTTGGCGTTGAAATAGTCCTTGAGCGTATTCGTCGCAATCCCGATAATGGCGCCTGTGAAAAGCACGAGGCCCACCATCAACACAACGACCGCTAGCGCGAGTGTCTTCGGGTCTTCTATATCCAATATGGCGTTCGGCGTCAAAAGCCATTTGACGGCGCCGTTGAAAAGCGCATCGATATACCCCGTAAAAGGATTGTTGAAGCGTAGCGCAATCAAGGCCGCGATAAGCAGAATGACGATATTGATAAGCACCATCATGAAAATCACAAATAGCTTGGGATGTTTGAATGTCTGCATACTTACAGCAGATCGCACTTTTTCAAGTCTGTCTTTTAACTTTTTCACTTTCAAGAGCCTCCTAAGTGCTGCCTTTTATACGAACCTTTTCATATTTATTATAAACGATGGATACTAAAAGATGTAAGGATTTATATAATCTCTTGATAAGTATGTAAGTTAAATCCTAAAAAAACGCCCAAAACGGCTTGTTATCAGCCGTTTTGGGCGTGGGGAAAAAGTGTTTGTCAATCGATGTCCGCAAAGGTGTCTTTTACAATATAATAAGATTCCTTGAGGCGCTCGTGATAGGTTGGTATAAGCCACTCGTCATAGGTATACCTTCCAAAGGTGATTGGTTCAACGGCGTTTCCTACACCTAGGTGAATGGACTGATAAGGGGTGGGATTGAAGGTTCTACTTCCGTTAAAGTCATTCATCATCATTTTCGAGGAAGGGTCCATGATGTTCAGCAATAACCAGCGAAGTCTGATTTCTACGAAGTCCTGGCCGTAGTAGTAATCTGCAAGAGAATTATAGGCATCTCTCGAAGGGTCAGAAATACCTTTCGTAAGGGCGCCCGTTTCATATTTTTCAAACGGAATGGTTTCGTCGGTTAGTGGCAAATAGAGTTCACTCGAAAGCGCGTGATGGATTTTGTTGAAGGTGCCTGAATCCTTGATACCAATATGGGTCAGGCTCGACCTTGGAAAGCAAGGTGCCGTACTGATGGTTGAATACATCGTAGTAGGGATTGACCATCAATCTGGACTGATTGTCTTTGATATGGACTAAGAAGTCCATCTCTCTTGAAAAAATCAGATTCTCGTAATCTCATAGGTCGTATTGCCCTGATTGGCAATCGTGTCGATGGCGATGAAGTGTTCTTCATTTTGAATAGTGGTGTTATTTGTTTCAACTATAAGGTAGAGATAGCGTTCATCGTGTTTCGTATAAAGTGCGTACTCACTATCTTCATGCACCAGGTCGCTTTCATTCCATTCAGACGCATCACCATCCAGATGCACTGCAGTCTGTTCGCCCGGATCAAACGACAAGAGCCCGAACATCTGCTCGTTGGTTTCCACGTCGTTCCAAAAGGGTCTACGCGAGGGAAGAGAATAATCCATGGTATTCCAAGTCCGTTTGAACCATTCGTCTTGAAAGGCAAAGATGAGCGCACCCATGTAATCCTCATCGGCGATATCACGTGTCATCGATCTCAGGGCATCGCCTTGTTCTTGCTCGGTGAGATTGCCTTGGTTAAACCCTGAATATTTCGCATTGTGCGCTTTTCCCCGTGAAGCGGGCACACCGGAATTCACCGACCATCACGGGGATGGTGTGAAACGATTTCAAATCTCTCAGGTAGGCTTTGTAGGTGTTGATGTTGCTTTCTTCATCGATGAAATTCGTGTAGGAAGGTTGCGTATTGATAAATTCAGGGTAATAAGGGTATACGTGATACGTCGCAAACTGACCGGCGAACGCCTTATCTCCGAGTTTGATATGTTCTACGTTGACGCTGATTTTGTCTTCAATTGGGTCAGGTTCATTGGGATGGTCCAAGGGATCGGTTGTGAGCCAGTTCGTGAAACTGAGCGGCCGGGTCGCATTGTAGGTATCGGCTTCATAGGTCATGATCGCATCAGCCGCTTCACTTAAGAATATCTCAAAGGGGCTTGCGTTTTCTGTATGAAGCATCGTGCCTTCGTACTGAGGCATTCCTTCATGGGCCATGTTGGTCTCTAAAACGAAGTTTGGATCCCATTCAATGCCGAGCATCCACCCAATGACGTACTCACTGATGTCCGTGTCATACGTCCCGCTCGCAAAGCCGAGACGTGTTGGAAGTTCCGCGTTGCCGTGGAAGATATCCACAAGGTCCAAGCTATCCTTGATGAAGTCATCAAGGATTCTTCTATCATCGGCGTAAGGGTCTTTGAGTTCCGCAATATCGTGTTCATTGATCCATACGCCCTGCATGAGATAAAGGGGGTTGGATGTATCTTCGTTATGTTCTTTCAAAGCGGTATAAAAAACGGCTTCATGGTCGTATATACGCGAATGGTGTTGGCGTTCATGTCACTGATGTATTCGAACCATCTCAAGTATTCCTCTTTGGAAATTGCAAGTGAACCAGGAAAATACCCTGGTTTGGTCGCGCCGATGTTGACGCCTTTGAGAAAACTTTTTTCATATGTACCGTCGGCGTTGATGTAAAATTCATCACCGTCGATATACGCAGAGGTCTTTATCCCATCTGATTCAGTTGGGTAATCATAAAGCGGCGGTGGATCATGCATTAAAAAAAGACTCGTAGCGATAACGAGCATGACGATGACTGCGATGATAGATTTTTTCATAATGTAATCCCCTCGTAAATATAAATAGCATTTATTTTATTTCAGACCGTGCCTTATGCACGGTCTGAAAGCTTCTATTCATTCAAGTTTAGTTTATGAGGCTTTGAGTGATGGTGATAGCGAAAAATCCGATAGCGTACCCGACTGCCAAGGTGATAAGCGCAAGACGGATATGTTTGGCCAGTGTCTCTTCAAAGGGTTTGAAAACCGGTAGAAAGATCAAAAGAACGACAAGCACCACGTTAACTATGATGGGTCCGTACATAAAGATTACGCCTAGAACCGACTGCGTGGCGAATATCAAATCAATCCCAAGGGTAATAAAGGGAAATGTAACAACGCCCCATATCAGCGCGATAATATGTGGATAATAATGTTTTTGCATGCTATCAACTCTCTATATAAGATTAGGTACAATAAATTACTATTTTTATTATAGGTGTTTTACGACATGTTTAAACCAAATCGCTTGATTATGATACACTGGATAAATCAAGTGAATACTATAATGGGCCTTATTCTTCAAGTCGGAATTCTAACTTCTATGTCTTTTAAGGCGCTTCTTCATTCTTGACGCTTTTAAATACCGATGCATTCCTTTAAAGAAATGTCCGTTGAACATATGCATGAGTGCTTTGAGTTGTGTCCACGATATTTTTCCACCGCTCATTCTCGACAATCCGCGCAAAGGTTGATGATAGACACCCATGATGAGTAAATTGGCTTGGTCTCTTTTTCGTAAGATTCGTAAAAAGCCTATACTAAGGCGCACCGCTATGGGAATGAATCGTCCTATCCATCTTTTTGAATATCTCAGTTGCGCTACGGTCGTGTTCTGGTTTACCACGATACGCTTTCTTTTATAAAAATCCAGACTGGATTTCGGAATCGCGCGGTTCAATAATATTTCGAATTCACTGTCTTTTACTTTCGTAATATCGCCATTATGATAAGTCGGTAAATCGTTTGGTTTATAAGGAGATGTTTTTTTGGTTCCCAAAATCCGCAGTGAACCATTCAAGCGTATATCACGGCTTGATGATCCGACTTGAATGAGATACGTATTTTCCTCTACTTCCCACTCCTTGGATTCTACGTCGTAATAGGAAAACGTTCTTTCATCAAACTCGATATTAACAGTCTTTGTCTCATTAGGTTCGAGGGATATTTTGGTGAAACCTTTTAACTCATGAGCGGCTCTGAACACTTTGCTGGAACTCTCAACCCCGACATAAAGTTGAGGAATTTCCGCGCCTTTAAGCTTCCCTGTGTTGGTTATTGTGAAGCGTGCGCCTGATTCATCCACTTGAAGATTATCATATGAAAAGGTTGTATAGGAAAGCCCGTGACCAAATGGGTATAAAAGGTCTATATCTTTTGTGTCATAATATCTGTATCCTACAAAGATTGATTCACGGTATTCCACTGTTTTTTCATTTCCTGGAAAATAGTCCTTGGTAGGCACGTCTTCATAATAGACCGGATAGGATTCCGCGAGTTTGCCTGAAGGATTGACGTTTCCACTCACTACATTTAAGGCAGAAAGCGCTCCGGCCTGACCGGCCAAATACATATGTACAATCGCAGACACGTCTGCTTCAAAAGGCATTTCTACAAGCGAGCCTAAAGAGAGCATCACTATGATGCAGGCCTCCGTTTCTTTCAACGCTTCAATTAATTGAAGTTGATTGTTTGGAAGCTTCATGGTTTTTCTATCGATGCCTTCAACTTCGCTGTACTCATCAAGCCCGAGATAGAGTAATACGACATCGGACTTCTCTGCCAACTTCAACGCGTCTTTTCTTAGATGTCTGCCTTTCTTTCCATAGCGATGAAACCCCTTGGAATACCCTGTAAATTCATAAGGGAACTCATTGATAATGTCCAACGTGTTATCCAAACGGGTTGGATTGACAATCGATGAGCCCGCGCCCTGAAAACGTGGAGTTTTGGCGAAGTCCCCTATGATTCCGAGCTTGGCAGACTTTTTAAGTGGCAGAACCCCATTGTTTTTAAGAAGGACAATGGACTCTTCTGCGGCTTTTTGAGCCATGGTGTGATGAGTATCATCTTCAATGGGAGAAGGATCATCATAAGAGTCTTCATATTTGGTGTTGTTTACAAGGGTAATAAGGCGGTCGACTGCTTCATCTAGAACGGACTCCTCAAGCGTTCCATCATTGACAGCCTTGACAATGGCTTTATCCGTTTCCCCATTGGTTGAAGGCATTTCCAGATCGCTGCCGGCTTTTAGTGCCAGCACGCGGTCGTCATTTCCACCCCAGTCTGAGACAACCACCCCATCAAACTTCCATTCTTTACGTAGAATATCACGAAGAATTGGCTGGTTTTGATTGGCGTATGCACCGTTGATTTTATTATAGGCCGTCATCAAGGCTTGGGTTTTACCTTCTTTTACCGCCATTTCAAACGGGCGAAGATATAGTTCACGCAAAGCCCTCTCATCAATGACCGCATCAATACCCATGCGTCTTAATTCCTGGTTGTTTGCGACAAAATGCTTCACAGTGGCTGCAACGCCCTCAGATTGAATGCCCTGAATAATGCCAGAAACCATTTTACCTGCGAGTAAGGGGTCTTCACTAAAGTATTCGAAGTTTCTTCCACCTAAAGGGTTACGCTTGATATTCGTCCCCGGACCAAGTAACACACTGACTTTTTGGGCCACTGCCTCTTTGCCCAAATAAGTGCCTACTTCCTTTAACAATTCTACATCCCAACTGTTTGCCAATGTGGCAGCAGTTGGAAAACATGTGGCAGGCAGGCTTTCATTGAGGCCTAAATGGTCTCCACCTACAGCTTGCCTCCGAAGTCCATGAGGACCGTCGGCTAGGAATATACTCGGTATATTCATTTCAGGGATGGGTTTGGTCGACCAAAAGTTCATTCCGCTCATGAGTGACGCTTTTTGCTTTAGCGTCATAGCGGATATCAAGTTTTTATTCTTCATACTCATCCTCATTCCATCAATTGTTGATAAATTTAATATAGCATATCATAGTTCACGTTTTTTGAAATAAACCCTGTAAACCAAAGGGGGTGCTTACTAGTCAGGATTTATATTCGTATTCAATCATTGATTGCAACCCTAAATGGTGCCCTATCATTCGGCGTATAGTTCATATCCATTTGTGTAAAGTGTAAAAAGTGTCATCAGAAGTAAAACAACCCCTGCAACGCCAGACGTCCCATAAAGAAGGGGGTTGTCTTCACCAAGATGACGGATAAATATCGCGAAGTAGGCCCAGAAGAAGACCAGCGCGTAAGGCACGTCTCCATGTCTTAAAAGCATAAGCAACACCAACACGATACCTGCAATCAGTACGAGGATGAAATAAAAGCTTTCAGGCAGCTTGAAAATAAACTCCGTAGTTGACAAAAGAATGGTGATGTTGAGTATGGTCGCAACACTGATCCATCCCAAATAGATGCTTATAGGCAGTTTCAACCAAAAAACATCAAGCGGGCGATTGAGATACATAAGAATCAAACTGCCAATCAGACCCACCATGACCAAAAGCGATAGCCAGGGAATAAGACTGTGCCAGGCTAATAACCATAAGCCATTGAAAACTGACGAAGCAATGAAACCATAAACAAATAAACGCATGGAAGCCCCATTCAAAGTATTCGTATCCATCATCAGAATTTTAATGACCATGACGCCTAGGAAAATATAAATCACACCCCATATGGAAAACGCAAACCCTGACGGGGTCAACTGATTCGGGTACGCATCAGAGACTTCTCCCGTCGTCCGTCCGAAAAACGGCAAGGCATTCGCAAGACCGTTCATCACAATCATGAACAGATAGGCTATACCTACGCCAATCTTCAAAAGTAGTACACTCATAATCCCACATCCTTTCACCTTCATTGTATCACTATCTACATGATTGAGAAGTCCAATATTAAGGTGTCTTAAACAAAGACAGCTTTTCTACTTAATGCATTGTTATACGAGTAGGATAGAGTATAATAAAAGAAAAGCACGGAGAGTGTTTATGAAAACTATCATAACGTATTTGGTACTCACCTTTTCATTAACGTACATCGCACACGGCACTTTGGCACTACTCACCCATAGCAATACCTTTGAGTTCAATTCACCTCTCGCCCAAGCACTATTTATCATCGGTGGGCTCAGTCCCACCTTGTTTGCCCTTCTTTTCATCTTGAAAAATGCGGATTCCTAGACTAAAAAACGGTTTATGCATCAACTCTTAACGCTGCGCTACAAATGGTACTTTTGGGCCTTCGCGATTGGCATGCCACTATTGATCGGCGGGGTTTTTCAGCTGACAAAGATTCTTTTAAGCGATCATACATTGGACGGCAGTGTGCCGTTTTATGCGTTCTTCATGATCATCTTCTCTTCTATCTTGTTTGGAGGCCTTGAAGAAATCGGGTGGCGTGGTTTTTTACAAGAACGACTGATGAACGGCCAGTCAATCATACTTATCGCTACCTTCATCGGACTTATATGGGGCCTGTGGCACAGTCCCTTGTTCTTTATCGAAGGCGTCTCCCATTACGCCTTTGACTTTCTTCCCTTCCTCCTGGGCGCCATTCTTTTTTCGACCTTCCCTACCTGGCTTTACGCCAAAACCAGGAATCTTATCCTCCCGATACTCTTTCACGCCTCCATCAACGCGAGTGCGACCATCGGCTTGAGACTCGTCTTCAAGCATTCAATCCTTAATTACACACTCATTCTTTTATTCATCGCACTCGGGTACGCGCTTCTTTATAGAAGTCAAAGTCCCTTGGAAAGCACTGCAGGTTAGTCAAATGCCTGCACTAATAAAATAGCTTCGCCTTTGTGTGAAAAATGGGCGAAGCTTTTATTTAAGGTATAAACAATAAAGGGGCCACTATATTGAATGACAACACTCCAAGTTAAAATAGAGCATTATTAATCTCAAACAGGAGAAAACCAAATGCGAATCCTACCGCAAGATAAACGACGGATTTGCGCAGACTCATTCTCCGTTCTTTACTCATCTTCCTTCCTATGAACGTCAGTGTCAAAGACACTGAGAAAATATAGACAATAGACAGGCTCATTGGGCCATACATCACCAATGCGCCGAAGACTCTCTCTCCCTCTGTTAAAACAGAGAATCCATACCAATAAGAAGGTATGAGTAATACGCCTAGGATAAAAGCGAAGGTCAACGGATAGTGGGTTTTATTACTTTTATCAATCTTCATGTCTCACCTCTTGTTTGACGCGGATTAAAACGTCCATGAAGCTTTTTTCTTTATTCACTGTCTTCTTTAACCGATTGATTGGAGTTTTTTTCTGCTTGCATGCTCAAGACGTACTCTGTCTCACTAAGCGTCAAGGGTTCATCTTGATTGAAAGTGACTGCGTACCCGTCTTCTTTCAATGTAAGATATAAATGAGATAGCGCGATTCCTGCGTCTATCGCCTGTATATCTACAGGCACCTTTTCTCCCTGTCCTCCGGTTCGCTTCAAATAAAGATGAAACGTGTGATCAATTAGCACAATGCGCCATGGTTGTTTGTTGGAGGCACTCGGGCCCTGGCGTACCGCTTCTAGATATTTACGGTACTTTGAATCCTCAGGCACCTTTTCAAGTGATTCACCGTGAAAGAAAAGCGAATCAAAGGGTTTTCTACGCTTCGCACCTTCAGTACTTGGTGATAAGTTTTCAGGTAGTGAACGCTTGGCAGGGTACCCAACAGCCGCAATGGCAGGAATCGTTTGAAGAGGACCTGTGTGAACGTGAAAATCATCGTTATTAAAAGCCCCTCCCAGCCAAACAGTCCCAAGAGAGGCTTCAGTCAGTCTAAGAATGACTTCTTCCAACAGGAACCCATAATCAACCAGGCCTTCAAAGGAATTCCTAATCACCTCTCCGGTGAACATCGGAGGATGTTTTATGAATCCGTAATTAGCATATTTTGCGGCTTTTTCGTTCTTGTTCACACGTGAGAAAAACTTCGCGTGATGATTAAACGGACCCTTCTTCTTTTCAACGTCCTTTAAGATCTCCTCAACTTTAGACTCGTCTTCATAAGAAAGAGGTCTTTGTTCAAATGTACGACAAGACGTTCTTTTCTTGATTGCCTCAATCATCGAATCCCTCCATTTTATTTGAGACTTATCATTATACTATTTTGTAACTTATCGATAAACCCCCGCAAAAAATTATAGGGATTTGCTAGATATTTTATTAGCTTGTTTTTACATCCGAGATTTGATGTATTCACCCAGTGGCTTATCGGTACAATAAATATAGCAGCCCTTCATCCCTCTTGTAAGCAATGTTCTATAAGTATTTCTGATAATTGAGTCAACCTTTTTTTTAGTGTATTCAGGATTTTCTCTCATGCCCTTTTTCCATCCTCTAACCGATTGATCTGTTTTCGCTCTTTTTGAAACATCGGTTATGACTTGCCCATTCTCATATTTCAAATCATCTCCAATAATAACCCCAATATAGTCTAGTTCAAGGCCTTGAGATGTATGAATACATCCAATTTCGTTAACACTTGTTTCTTTAATCAGCCATTCATTACCGTCACTTCCAAGATTCCAGCTCATTCCAAAGTTAAATTCACGGATTGTAATATCATAGTGATGGGTATCGTTTCGTTTATCTTTTTGCCAATTCCAGCAATACCCGGCAAGTAGTCTTGCTTTGTTATTAATCTTGTTTTTCTTGAATATCTCTTGTTTTAAATCATTTGGACTATCGTAGACACGAAAATCAAAATCAATATCCAGAGCTTTATTTACAGTGTCTCTAATACCCAAAAGATCATCCAGCCAGGCAAGATACGCATTGCTTCCATTGCATCGAAATTGTGATTTTAATTCCATTTCATATGGCTCAGCACCCAAACGTCTTGCTAAATATCTTAATTCTTCAATGTTGCCTCTGTCTTTCATAGTAACCGTTTGTGCTTCGTCAATAAAGAAGATGGAAAATCTCGAAGCCTTCATAATCTCTTTCATTTGATTTTCACCAAGGTTTGAAAAAAGCCCTGATTTTTCATTTAATCGGTGCGCTTCGTCCGTAATCAAAACATCATACTCATTCGTTTTCGCTTTGACAAATGACCCCGACCCTTTGAAAAGATTGTTTATATGTGTTTTCCTTAATGTTCCTTTAAGTAACGCTGCGTAAACACCTCGAGGAGCTGAATTTTTGGTTACATAAGCTGCGTTTATTCTTTTTTCAGAAATAAGTCTAGCCAATAGATTTATTGCAATTACACTTTTCCCTGTTCCAGGTCCACCTTTAATAATCATGACTTCTTTTCGCTCAGGATGAGCCTCTTTATCCGCGACCACAGATTCAGCGATTTGTTTGAGTTCTTCATACACTTCTTTTTGCTCATCAATCATCACGAATTCATCATTGCCCTGAATCATTGAGCCCACTGATTCAGCAAGGCTTTTAGACGGCTTGATTTTTCCGTTTTCAATACGATATAAAATATCGCCGTCATCAGGGTATTTAACATATTTTGATATAAAATCGGATAGTTTTTGAATATCTTTTTCTAGAAAAAGGGGCGCCTTATCAATGTGGTAGTTGTAAAAAGAATCGGTCAGTGGATCAGGAATCACAGGCCTGTAATTATGTAAAAATGCACACGGTTTTAATTGAATAGAATCGTTTTGGACCGTTTGATTGAAATCTTCAATCAAGCTAGCATAAGACCAGGCTTGATAAGAAGGATGAGTAATTTCGCGATTTCCACCGCCTACGTAAGTAACCACTATTGCGTCTTTTGTAGTTTTTTCGACTTTTTCCCATTGTTTAAGTTCAACGATAACGACGTTTTCTTGTTTATCTTCATTAAGACCACTAATAAGAAAATCAACGCGTTTCGCTGTATTAGGTACTTGATATTCTATAGCTACCCTTGCTTCTTCAGGAATGGTATCTGCGTCTAGAACTTCGCGCATTTCTTTTAAAGAATTACGCCAAGAGCGTCGTTCATTCATAGAAGTCCTACCGATTTGTTGTTTAAATATATCGTAAATTTTATCATCAATGATTCGGTTCCTAACATCTTGAATGAACTCTCTTTTCGTAGACTCATATACAATCATAAAAGCAACCCTCTCCCTTAGATATTACGTATTATAAATCTGTATATTTCTTTGCATTCCCATAAGCTTTAGAAACCGGATATTTCTTAGTGTTTTTCTTTATTTTTGCCTTTAATATTGTCTTTAAGTCAAATCCGTAATAATCACAAAGCAGTAATGCATATGCGACTACATCCGCAATCTCGTCTTTAACATTTTCAATGTCCTCATTATCATCGCTCCACTGATAATTCTCAAGCAATTCCGCTGCTTCAAGAAGAAGTGATTTGGAAAGGTTTCCTGGGGTATGAAACTGCGACCAGTTTCTATCATCTCTGAATTTTTTCAATAAATCTATAATTTCTTGCATCTTATCATCCTTAGGGTAGTCTTTTAATTGTATTTTACCATACATTTCTGCGTATCAATCATAATCTTGATACAGTTTAATTTTTTAATATACAAGGGTCTAACACAATAAAGTACTGATATCCTGAATACGATAACGAGATATCAACCGGAAACAGTTTACAAGGCAGGGCTTTTATCATGTAGTTCTTTTTTCTTTATCGAACAATTCATCATGAATCTTTTTTTCTCAACTGTGTAATTCATTTAGTTTTTCAGTGTTAAGCATTTGTTATTCCAAGTAGGTCAAATTCACCACTACGATTTCAGGTCGGTTCATGATTCTTAAGGGTATAACGCTGTTGCCGAGTCCTCGGCTCACTATAAGAAATGTGTCTTCTTTTTTGTAAGGCCCAGTTGTCAGTTTTGGAAAGAGACCTTGATCAGGGCTGTAGAGTCCCCCTATAAAGGGAAGGCGAAACATGCCTCCGTGAGCGTGCCCGCTTAGGACAAGGTCATAATCCTTTTCACTGTAGCTATTGAAGAACACAGATCTATGCGCAAGCAAAAGAGAGAAAGTTTGCGCCTCACCCTCAGGGAGTGCATTCAAATACGCCGTGTCACTTGGGTGTTTCGCGCGATCACTTAAGCCAAAGAGGGTTAAGGTAGTGTCGTTGATCGTGACTTCACTACTCTCATCGTCTAAAAAAACGACCCCCAGGTCATCATAAATCACTTTGATTTCATCTAGGTTGTTGGTCCAATATTCATGATTCCCACTTACAGCGTAAACGGGCACTTCTTCTTCAGTGAAGTTTCTTAGGAAGTTAAGGTGATTGTCGATTGACTCGACGTTCTTATCAATCATGTCACCGGTAAGTACGATAAGGTCAGGTTCAAGGTCTAAGACTTTACTAACCAGTCGTTCTTGAGAGTCTCCAAAAGTTTTTGAGTGCAAATCAGAAAGCTGCACAATCCTTAACCCATTTAAGGATTCATTAGAGACATCAATCTCGTAGTGAGTCGTCACTAAGTGAGTGTTTTGCCAAAGAAAATAAAGCGGGATGCAGACCACTAAACTCAAAATGATTATCCAACGTCTTTTCACTAAATTACCTCTTTTCACTAAAAATAAGATGCTTTGAACCGCCACTTCTGCTTAATTATAGCATAAAAAAGACGCACTGCATTAACTCTTCAAGCAGTGCGCAACTTTTCAGTAATCTATGGATGTCATTATGCATCTATGATACAAAGAGGAAGAGCGAGTGATAAGTGAAGGGGTCGATAAGATGTCTTTTTATTCTAAGTCAAGATATGAGAAACAAACTGAGAAGCACATACGCAATTCAAGATTTTTCACGTCTCTCTAGGTGTCACTTACATTATACACTCATTTCATTTGAAGTTCAAACCAAAGTACAATAATCCTAGAATTTAATCATTTATAGCTTTAATAAAAACCTCCAAACCTTAACAAGCCTGTCTTAGCCTTTAACCCACACAGTTCGCTTTCAGCTAAACCAGTGTTCCATTGGTCCACCTCGGTATTATTACAGTTTCCTTGTGAAATCCGGTGACTCAAGTCCTGCTGATTCGGAATGAAATTGGTAAAGAAGCGAAGTCAGCACTTCCCTTTTTCGGTCAAATTCAGCTCTGTTAAATCGGTTCAAAGTGAATTGAATTCACCTACAAGTATCCATGCGATGTACGTTATAAAGGCAACTCAATACATTGTTTTGAATTTAGAGATAAATGCAAAATAGACAATCAACACTAGCTCACAAAAAACCACGAGCCCGTTTAATTGTCTGAAAGGTTGTTAAAGTCATTTCCGCTAAATTACCCTGCTAGACACCCACAAAAATAAAGAAGACAATCAATATAGAGATCCTTGCCAGTATCATAAAACGTTTTTCTCATATAAGCCCCCAAAAATTCAAGGCTTTATAACACAGAAGATCTTAATCCATGAAGTGTTTATAAATCTTCAAGTATCACTCTTGCGGGCGAGGCTTCAACGCCTTTTATGGTCAAAGGCAGACAGTAAAGGGTATAGGGCCCCGCACTTATGTCTTTTAATCTGAGGCCTTCTATAATCACAATATCGCGAGACAACAGGGTTTTATGGGTGTCGTGGTTTGCTTGTGCACGTTCAATCCCTAACGCATCAATGCCCACCCCTCTTACGCCTAAGTCTTTTAAATAGCGGGCGCCACTGGCTTCAAGATAGATGAAGTTATTTGAAAATTCTTCGGAGACACTATTGATGGTTTTAAGTAAGACAAAATCATCTTTGTTTATCATGTGTTGTCGCAAATCTTTCTCAGTAATGTTATCATCCATGGATGTCAAATCGAGGACCTTGCAGGGTCCTATTAATGTATTTAGATCTTCAGCGTCGGACGTTTTACCATTTTCAATCATGTGCAAAGGATAATCAACATGTGTCCCTGTATGCAAATTCATGGTGATTTGTGTTTCATGAGCATTGCCTTTACTATGATTTTGAATGGTTTTAAATACGGGCACTTTTTCTAACTCGTGCTTATAGACTTGCATTGAAGGTTCAATCAACATCGATATATCATAAATCATTGGTGTTCACACCCCTTTTTTTAAGTTTGTCGACTAGGTCTTGATACGTTTTGTAAATCAATAAATCTTCTTGATCTGTCTTAATGGTTTCAGTCAGTGACCACGTGGTTTCTACCTCGTCCCATCTAGTAAACAAGGTCCGGTCCATATGAAGCAAATCAAGCAGTAGTTTTTCATACGCCTCAGGAATGTTTTCAAGTGCATTACAAGAGTGACAATAATCGAGTTCTACTGGCACCAACGTGTTGCTGTGGCCCGGTTTCTTAACACTGAGTTGAAAGGATACACCTTCTTGTGGGGCGACTTTGATGGTCAATTTGTTGGTGTTTTTATCTGCGTTTGGAAACAGTGTTGCGATTGAATCGTCGTCTTTAAAATAGACGATGATGGCACTTCTTTTTTCATCTAGTGCTTTGCCCGTAACGAATTGAATTGGCACGTTTTTCAAGGGACCATCATTTATCGTGGCTTCAAGGTAGGCAAACGTCTCGGTATTTGAACGCGCCTTGACTTCATTGGTTTCTCTGTATCCGTCATATTGTCCTAACATCATTTTGGTGTGGTCGAAGGTCAACCGTTTAAGCGCGTTGACTTTTCCGTTCTTGATATCCACGCTGTTGAATGTCTTTGGTTTGTCCATGGTAATCATCGCAGCCATTTGCAGAAGGTGACTTTGCAGCATGTCCTTGAGTGCTCCGGTATTGTCGTAATAGGCTCCACGGCTTTTTATGCCACCTTTTTCCTTGGCGAGAATGGTTATTTTTTTGATGGTGTGATGACTCCATGCGTTTTGAAACAATTGATTAGCAAAGCGGACCACAAGGATGTTTTGAATCATTTCTTTGCCTAGATAGTGATCGATGCGATAAATTTGTGTTTCATCAAAATAATGGGACAAGGAGGCATTGATAGCTTTTGCACTTTGAAAATCATACCCAAAGGGTTTTTCAAAGACGATGCGTGAATGCTTGTCACCTTTTTCAATCAGTTTGGCCTCACTGACCCCTTTTGCGATAATTGGAAACAATTTAGGAGGCACCGCCAGATAAATAGATTTGTTTTCAAAACCGTCCTCGCGTACTTTTTTTCTCAAGGCCTCGTAGTGCTTAGGTGTGTTGATGTCAATGCGCACATACTCAGTAATGGCCTCTAAGGCCTCCCAGTCTATCGGTTCCTTAATATAGTCCTTAGCCTCTTCAAACAATTTTTTTATGGTGTAGTCCCGTCGACCGACGGCATATATTTTTAAAGTGTGGTCGAGGTGTTTTTTCTTAATGAGTTGATTCAAAGCCGGAATGAGTTTTTTGTACATCAGATCGCCCGTTGACCCAAAGATAATCAGTGCATTCTTCATTCTTTTTTATACACCTTGTGACCCCCGAATTCATTGCGAATGGCGGCGATCACCCTTTCTGCGAATCTATCATCATCCTTTGATTTGTAGCGAGAGAACAACGCTTGTGTAATCACGGGTATGCTCACGTTTAAATCAAGCGCTTCTTCTATGGCCCAGCGCCCTTCGCCGCTGTCATCCACACGTCCTTTGATTGATGAGAGTGTGCCGTCTTTCTCAAAGGCCCCTACGACCATGTTCATCAAGAGGCCTTCGATGATGCTTCCGTTGGCCCAAACGTTCGAAATGGCGTGGTAATCTAAGTCAAACGGACTGGCCTTTAATAAGTCAAAGCCTTCGCCGATAGCCTGCATCATCCCGTATTCAATGCCGTTATGAATCATTTTCACGTAATGGCCACTGCCACTCTTTCCCATATAGGCATATCCATCTTTTTGAGCAATCGCTTTAAACAAGGGTTTTACATAATCAAACGCCAATTGCGAGCCACCAATCATAAAACACGCACCTTCTCTTGCGCCGGCTTGACCACCGCTCGTACCTACATCAAGAAGCTCGATGCCCTCCGCGCTTAAACTCTTCGCATGGGTCATGGAATCCTTGTAATTAGAGTTCCCCCCATCAATTACAATGTCCCCTGCACTAAGAACCGTTTTCAACTCATCAATAACGGAGTCGGTCGTCTCACCAGAAGGTACCATCATCCAAATAACTCTCGGTGGAGTAAGTGATTTAACCACACTTTTTAGGCTATCTTTGTAGTGAATTACCTTGTAGGTTTCCTCGGTGGTTTTTTCTACATGTGGATCGTATGCAATGACCCCATACTCATGGTCAAGCATATTGAGCGCCAAATTCAGGCCCATTTTACCGAGTCCAATTAAACCAATATCCATATATACCTCTCCTTTATACTTCATTATATCATTTATACGTTTCAATGTTCATGGACTTGCTTATTCTTTGAAACAGTCTTACCTTGCACTGCGACTATCTCTTTTTAGGTAAAACCTGGGAATGGATGGTGAACTTGTTTGTTCGCCATTCATTCAAAGAATAAGTATGAGCTTATTGTTTTTAAGTGTCTTCGAATCTCTTGCGTGTTTGACTAATCTGTTTAAACCGCAACATTCAACGGTCACTGCCCATTCAATAGATGAAACATTTTATCTATTAATCGCAGCGTAACGGTGAAGAGAGTTTTAGTGAAGCCGAATTAATTCATGCATTAAAGTCATATGCCTTTTTTGATTCGACTATTAGAGTGTCTATTGTCTTTTTATCAACATTTTTATGACGTTTATAGCGATCAAGCACGCACCAAATCAGTTCTTCTTTTTCACGGAAGTCAAACAAGGGTCAAATGTTCATCAAGCTCTTTTTTACTTAAATTGCAAGTGTCTAGTGCCTTAAAGACTACATCTTCAAATGATTCAGGCTAAAGATTTCCACGTTAATACCTCTTCTTTTTGCGTAGCACATACCTAAAAAAATGCCAATCGTCTTGTCAGTTTTCTTTTTCTTTTAAAGGGATCTTTTCATCCGTATTCTTTAATTTATTCTTACCATTAACAAAAATATTATAGCAATGTAGGGTGCCTATATAAAAGCTGATAATGCCGTTTTTTCATATAACTACATGGCTTATAGCTTCAAAATTTTGGTTGCCATATATTGTGATAAGTTAGATACACTTCAGGATAATGATTTTCAAAGTGAAAATATTAATCCCATAAAAAAGAACCCCTACATAATAGTAAGGGTTCAATATTAAATGGCACTATTCAATTTCAATTTTTTTGTTGAGAATAGCAACTTTTCTGTTGATGGTATCGCCAACAGGACAGGTGTCTTCGATAAATTCTACGAATTTTTCGATCTTTTCTCTGGATTCCTTCGTTTTAAAATGCATGGTATAACGAATTTCTTGGAACCCTCTTAAAACGTCTCTTTTGCGCAAGAACCCATCGAGATCGATGTCTCCCTCCATATCAACACTGAAGTCTTCAATGTCCAATCCTTGAGCTTTCGCATACGCCTTGACCACAATGGCTTGGCAGCCTCCGAGGGCGCATAATAAAGCCTCGACTGGACTCATCGCTTCATTGGTGCCTCCAAGTGACTCAGGCTCGTCCATCATCAGTTTGAAGTTATTGGATGACGATTCCACCTGCAGACCCTTAGACATACTCTTAGTACTTGATTTGTATGTTTTCACCATAAATATCTTTCTCCTTTTTTGAATCTAGAATTATCATTATTATACAACACAACAATCTATTTGTCAAAATTTCAAATAAATAGGCCATTGAATTGTATCCACCTATACTATTCGGGTTTAACATTTAGTATGTTTTATGGTTAAGAAGACAATTCATGATGAATCTTATAAAGAATGCACGTAATCTTGATTAATTAATAACGTCATTGTGAATAGGTGATTCAATTTTAATGACACTTAAAGTTTAAACAGTGAATCTCTATCCTTTTTAAAGTGAATCGTTTCATCGCCTAGCAAATGACCGATTAATAGTTCTGAACTTGGATGATGTTTGTATATGCGGTTTTTACCATTTTGTGGTTGAACGTCGCATAGTAGTACTTACATTCATGTTTACACGTATTGTAGATGCTCATGTCAACGCTTTTGAAATCTTTTTCGTCTGTTTTAGAAGATATATTTTCTACTTGCTTGCCAAAGACTAAACCGTTTTTTATACCTTGGGGTTGATAGTTAGTTTGATGGATTGTTGATTTTCTAAGCCTACTACGGTTGGTAGTCTTAATTTTCTTATTCCACCATTAGTGTTTTTATTTTAACCATCGCTTGCATACAGTAAAATGAGTGCATATTTAAATTTACAGAGAAAGAGCTGCAAGAATGAATCACTTAAGATTGCATTTCTTTACAGCTACTTTATTTTAAAAATGTATTCGCATATCACGTTTTAATTTCAATTATTGATTTAAAGTTCTTCGCAAAGATTTTAACCAATTCAGGATCAAATTGAGTGCCTGAGCATCTTATAATTTCATCTAATGCTTGGTCATTTGTAAAAACTTTTCGATATGTTCTCTCGCTTGTCATCGCATCAAATGCATCCGCAATTGCAATGATTCTTGATTGCAGTGGAATCTCATCATTTTTTATTCCTCTTGGATAACCAAAGCCATCCCATCTTTCATGGTGACTTAACACAATATATGAAATATTCCCCATGTCATGAGTAGAATTCAGTATTCTAAACCCTATTTCAGAATGTCCTTTTATTATCTCATATTCCTCGGTCGTTAGTTCTCCTTCTTTACTAATGATCGATATCGGAATAATTATTTTTCCTATATCATGAAGCAATCCAGCTGTTTTTACTTCACTTACCTCTTGGTTGTTCATTCCGTAAGCCATAGCCATCTTCTCGCTGATTTCAGATACACTTCTTGAATGAATTTCAGAACTATTATCTTTTTCGTGTAAGGTGTTTAAAATTGTGTTGATTGCTCCACTTCTCATCGATGGTATTTCAATCAATTTTTCTCTATACATTAAATCTTCAGCACTTTTATAAACACCTTGAATGTCTTCACTAATTTTATTCTTAGTTTCATATCCAAATGATATTGATAACTCTATTGATTCAATGGTAATTCTTTTTGAGTCTTTTTTTAATTTCTCTATAATTTTTTCAACTTCTATTTCATTCGTGTTAGGCATAACAATAACAAACTCATCTCCCCCTACTCGAGAAACTAGATCAGTTTCTCTACAAGAATCTGAGATTAGATTGGCAGCTGAAATAAGAAGTTTATCCCCAGACTCATGACCAAATGCATCATTGATCAACTTTAAACCATTTATATCTAACATGACAATGGTGAGTGGATAATTTTGTGGAATATCTAATTTAACTAGATTATCTAAGTAATATCTTCTGTTATGTAACCCTGTTAAGGAATCGTGATAACTCAAATAGATTAGTTTATTTTCATATTGTTTTAATTCAGTAACATCCCTAATAACACCCAACACTTTGGTTGGCTCTCCTAAAGAATTTTTAGATAGTGACGCTCTAGAATGTATGTATTTCTTTTTAGTTTTAGTAATCAATGAAAAAAAGACATTGTAGGGATCTCCATTCTGAATTAAATTAGATAGTGCATTATCCATCATTTCTCTTTCTTCAGGAATAATCATTTCTTGCACTTTAGATAATTCAATATACTCAGAATCTTTAGGTAATTCATAAATATTAAGCGCTTCTTGCGAAGCCCAAATTAAATTTGTTTCCAAATCAACTTCCCATGACCCCACATTAGCTATTTTTTGCGATCTGTTTAGTCTATCAAAACTCTCTTTAAATTTGTTATTTGCAATTCTAAATTCTGTAATATCTTTAGCAAACGCTGTAGCACCTATAATTTCTTTGTTGTTACTGTATATTGGGTTATAAACAGTCTCAAAGTATCCAATATTTTTAACCCCATATTCTTGGATTGTTTTATGAGATTTTCCTGACAATGCTAAGTCATAATTTCTTTTGGCTTTAACTATATCATTATCAGATGAACTTGCATCTGCTATGTTCATACCAATTTCAATATCACTATCATATGCGAATTTCATTAATTCTTTATGGGCTTTATTAAAATACAAATAATTATAGTCTTTATCTATTGCTCTAATAAATATATCCATTGGGCTTTCTAAACTAGATTCGAAAAGTATTTTAGAATGTTCTTGTTCGATTTTATCTGTTGTTAAATCAATAATTATTTGCGTAATATTCAATAATAAATCCGTAACTTTTTTTACTTGCGCTTCAGTTACAATAGGTACTTGATCAAGTGCTTTCATATACGCTTCTTCATCAAATCCATATTTTTTTGCTTGTTTTAAAAAATATGAAGTGCTCGGTTTTTCAAAGAAAAATTGCCCAGTAAAAAGGTTAGCCACATGTTCATCCTTAATAATAATTGGAACAGCCGCATCATACAATCCATTGTGACATTTATGAAGGTTGAACTTATTATTCTTACTTTTAGTTGATAGTTCAGTGTCACTTAATAAACAGTTTTGCCTAGTTTTCGGATTAGCGCGATGGAAATCTACACATATTGATTTCCATCCAGAACTAGATAAAATTTTACCCTCTAAATCTAAAATCGCCGTAACAAAACCTGTAAATTTGTTGACATCTTCAAGTAATGTGTTTACTCGATCAAAATCTACATAATCTAATACTTTTGTTTTCATAGTAAACCTCCGCATATATAACGTACTACTTTGTTTTTACGAAAAGCATAATCTTACAAAAAATATCGATATTAAGTTTTGCCTATTTGTTTTATTATATCATTTTTTTATACTAAAATATTTTTTAAATGCCAAAACAGAGAAGAATAACCAACCCCCTCTATCATAAAGTACATCAAATCATTTTTTTCTTATCTTCTTTCTAATAAACTACTTACCACACTTTTTTTCTGCTTTAAATAGACAAAATCAACTAAACAGCGTTCAATAGCCATTTAGTTGATTTTTTATGTCGTCAAATTGTTGAAAATATTTATTCTTTCAAAGTGGGAACTCAGATTATATCATTTTAATCCACTGATTTTTTCATACGGTATATATTTTAAGGCTCTGTCTCAAGATCTCAATTTAATTCTGTGATAAATAAGCATAGTGCTAACTTATTTTAATTTTAAAGTGTAATTCTAAGGTGCTCAAGAAGAACCCATTCAATTAAATGTAACTAATCACTCAATCATAAAGTATATCAATTCAATTTGTTTCTTATCTTCTTTCTAACAAACCACTTATCCGTTATATAGATGATACTCGGTAAGAAGAATAATACCATTCCTAAACTAAGTAGTGCACCTCTACCAATTAGCAACCCTATATCACTAACAACTGTAATTTTGGAGAATAACATTTCAGCAAAACCTGCGGCCGCTAGTATAATACCTGAAATCATAATTGGAATACTGGATTTTTTCAGTGAATATCCGAGTGCTTCACCCTTATCAACTGTGTGTCTCGCCTCAATATATCGACTAGCAAAGAGAACTGCATAGTCTATCGTAGCCCCTAATTGGAGCGCTAATACCACAAGGTATCCAATATAGATGACTTCTTTTCCACTAATAGCAAGCAAGCCAACATTAAACCAAATAGCTGTTTGAATCACTAAGATGAGTAACACAGCAACAAATAAATTCTTAAAGACAACCACAAGAACAAGTCCAATCATAAGTGCACTTACAAGTAAGACAATCGGTGTGTCTTCTAAGACTGTATCTCTAATCTCATAGGTACTAGATATAATACCTAGCATATAATATTCTTCATATTGGCTATCAACCAAGCTATCAATCGTTTCGTTGAATTCAAACATAGCATTGCTTTCTTCAACTAAATCTGTGTAGATGGTCATTCTCGTATATCCATTTTGATTATACCCCTGAATTGCTTCCTCTGGAATAGATGATTCCGGAGTATTTGGAGGTACTGCAGTATATAAAGCATCTACTTCTATCACATTTTCAGTATCCTCAAGTAAATCTATCAATGCTAATTCTTTAGTTTTATCAGAATTATTTAACAAAAGGTT
>Ga0136598_1000240_pt1 | contig 28158 bp, 29 predicted proteins | sample AntRauTorcE11899_FD_104790 | JGI IMG/M metagenome (GOLD analysis project Ga0136598, IMG submission 104790) | Saline lake microbial communities from Rauer Islands, Antarctica - Metagenome Torckler E11 #899 | ecosystem: Environmental > Aquatic > Non-marine Saline and Alkaline > Saline | place... | reverse complement strand
GATGACACAGTAAAAATATTTGAATATGACACCACAGCAGGAACAACAACAGAAGTGGCAACTTTCACAGGCCATGGTAGTTATGTTAATTCAGCAAACTTCCACCCTGACCCAAACAGTAACCTAGCAATAAGTGGAAGTTATGATGACACAGTAAAAATATTTGAATATGACACCACAGCAGGAACAACAACAGAAGTGGAAACTTTCACAGGCCATGGTGATCGTGTTTATTCAGCAAACTTCCACCCTGACCCAAACAGTAACCTAGCAATAAGTGGAAGTTCTGATGACACAGTAAAAATATTTGAAATCCTAACTGATAAAAAGAACACTATATCTGCAAACGGTGAATGGGTATTTGAAGCAGGAGAGGGTACAGGAACAATAAGAGAAATATTTTTACAAGCAGATTTTAGTGGTTATCCCTTTTATGGCTCTGACACACCAGTAGCAAGAAAAGTAATATCACCAGAGATAGTCAAAGATGAATACCACGAAATAATACTAAAATGGACAATAGAGATAACAAAACCAGACTTAGGTTGGTCAGGCACCTTATCAGGTGTTGGTATGAGTGGGGAAAATATCTCATATGAATTGACATTGGGAAACCAATCCTTAGCACAAAACACAGGATTTATAAAACCCCTATCTTGGAATATTAACCAAAATAATACTGCTGATGTATTCCTAAGAACCTTTGAGATGAATACAGAACCAACAAGTATAGAAGCAACAAAATTAACAGGAGATTATTATGAAACACAGATAGACAGAGTTAGCACTTACCAAATACTAAAAACATATACAGCTTCACAATATAAGATAGAGTACCGAGTGACACTAGATGTAGATGATAGCAACACAGCTAATATTGGAGGACTAAGGTTAGAGAATGATGGGACAGCATCCTCATTAAGAGTGCTATTTGATCCTAAATTACCTAAGACAGACACTTATAGATTACATTTTGACTTTGAATATCAACTAAACCCCAGCTAAAGGGGAGGATATAAATGCTGGAAATAATTAGACCACCCGAAGATAATATGAAAGTGGAGATAGCAGAAGAAGGACTGACAGAAGAATTTAAACCAATAGAAGAAATGGGCAGACTAAGATCATGGAGGATACAGTCTGCCCCTCTTACTAAACAGGAGTATATTGAATTAAAAAATGAATTGGAGAAGCCAGGTTTTTTAAGGGTAACAGGTAAGTTTTTACACCCTAATCAGGAAAAAGTTTTATACTTAAAAGTAAAATCAGAAATTATCAGTTTAAATGAGGAAAGAGATGATATACATTATAGCATAGAATTTAGATTAAAAGATGCAGAAGGATTATACGGTGGGGCACAAGATGTATCACCTACACATACTACAATAGTTTTTGAATTGTTAGATATTAATAAGCAACCCCTAAGTGATGTAGAAATAGAAATATATAATATAACAAGGACAACAGACGAAAATGGAAAAGCAAGGTTCGACAATTTTTACACTTTAAAAGAGTTTAACTTTGCAACAGGTCAATGGGAATACAATGAACAGGGCTTAGATTACACAATTATGTCAAAAGATGGGAAAACATGGGAGATAACTAGAAATGTTTACATAGAACAAGAAAGATATGATATAACTTTAACTATAGATCAATTAAATGAAAGTTTTAATCTTGACTGTGATTTTGGTTTAGAATATGAAAACATGTATAGTTCAATAAATTACACAGTAGAGGATAGACAGATATTAGATTATGAGGTTAACTTATTTGATGAACACCAGGTTATCTTGCCAACCTTAAGAGAATTAGGTTTCACAGAAGATGAGAATGGCAGGTTACAGGAAGATATAACAATTGAGATAGAGAATTATTTTGGGGATAATAGAGTTAGCAGTGATGATAGTTTTAATATAGTTAATGCAGGTGGCTTAACTCTTACATTAAACAAGGATAATTATGATTTTGCAGAATTAAGTATTTCAGGTCGAGACAGTTGGACAATGGAAGCCCCTAGAAAATTTCCTGGATGCCCTGCACCCCCATCATCTCCTATTTCTGCTAGTACAGCTTTAGCTTTTGAAGAATACCCAGAAGAAACAAGTTGGAGAACTTTCAATATTAAAATGAAAGAAGATGGGGTTGGTGATGTTAGTCTTTATGGAATCCCTACTTATCCTAGTTCTCTTAATGAGTATCTATCCACAGATTGTAAATATTGGGATGATGTCAATGAGGAGTATGTTTATTATTCTTTCAGTGATGATAGTCAATCCTGCACTGAACAACACGATAACGGAAAGTGTGTGGGGATTAATTATAAAACACAGCACACTGGCTATGGTGTGTATGATGAGGATGCAGGCAGAAGATATATAACAGGCATTAATTTAGACCAACCAATCACTATAGGTAAATTTAATGGTAAAGTTCGCAACATAAAAGTGAAAAAGAACGGAACAATTGTAGGTCAGTGGAACGCTCAAAGCCCTCAACCTTATAGTAGATATATTGAACCTATAACTGGTAACCTAAAAGCAAAATTATCTAAAGGGACAGTTGATTATTTCTGGGTAAACTGGCAAGAAGGGGACAAAGTGGATAATGCTTTAATAGAAGCAGAAACAGCTGCTCCACCAGACATAGCACAGCAGAAATCAACTACTACAGACATAAACGGTGAGAGCACAATACCTAATATGATCTTAGATGGGGAACTAATGGAATACACCATATCTAAAACAGGTTATTCAGATGTTTCACATTTAATGGAAAGAAAATCAAATGAGTTTTTTAAGAATAAAATAAGCAATACCGAAGATTTTGTTTTATCAAACACCTTTGATAAGTTCAATGATTACATTAATGGGACATTTGGTGGTTCACCAACTGAACAGGAACGATATGATTTCTACACTAATTTTAGAGAAGAACTAAAAGCAGGGACAAAAGATTATAGAAATGATGTAGCAATTCCTTTTAATACAAGATTAGTGAAATTATTTAAAGATTTAATTTTTATGTATCAAATTGTTGATGAGTTTGGTAAAAACTTGCCTACAAATAGATACTTTAGTAGTCAAGATGCTTTTGTTAAAAAACAAAGTTCAGATATATTTGATATATATGGGCATCAAATAGAAGAACCAGTCAGTATTTCAGTTAGATTCGAGGGGTTAGAATATCAGGAAATGTTAATAGATGTTCAATTTACAGTTAGAGATTGGGATAGTAATTTAGTAAGTGGTTGTAATATCTATTATACTAACCACAGAAATGATTATTTTGAGGTGACCACTAATCCCAGTGGGCAGGCAACTCTTTCTGATTTTAGAGCAGATGAAAATTACACTGTTTATTTTGAATATAATGGAGAAATAACACAAACTATTCAGATGATTACTGCACAAGAAGCAGGAGGTGCAGGTTGGGATTTTGTGACTAAAGATGTAGTTTTACTTGAAGGGGGCAGTTACCCAGAATATTTAGATACTGCTAGTGTCTCACTTGATAACTTTGATATGGCTTATGAAGGTGGGTTCTTCATAGACTTTAGCAGAACTAATGAATTAGATAATTGGACTTCAAGATATGTTAGTGATTTTGAAACATGGTCAATAATAGATGATGTAGGAGCAACAGGTGGCAAACTACTTAAACATGATACTTCTCAAAACATAAGAAGATTATTTAGTTTTGATCCATTGTGGGAGTTGTGGACAGATGAACAGTTTGGTAAAAGAGTTTGGGAAGATATGGAGATAGTGGGTAAAGTTAAAGCCACAGTTGATACAGGCAACCAAAATAGATTACATGTAAGGTCAGGATATAATATTGGGGATGCATTCCCAACAGATGTGTGTAACCCTAATTATCTTTTAGTGGGTCTATTTTATAAAACTATTTTGAATATTAATTTCACTGTTAAAGACGATTTAGATTCCACATTATTAGAGGGTGCAACCATAACTTTAACACTGGATTATGGAGAAACTAAACAGCAGACAACAGACTTAAATGGGGAAGTCAGTTTCCTAGATGAAGATAGTGGCACTTTAACTTATGATTATGAAGTAACAAGACCGAGTTACCAGACAACAACAGGAACATTCACAGTAGATAAAGAGACAACAACACACAACGAAGAAGTCTTAATGACAGCAATATAAAGGAGGGGCAAATATGGGAGAATACACTCCTCCTTTCTCTCAACACGAGAAAGGATATTTTTGTGAATTATACGGAACAGAAACAGGTGCAAATGAGTTTAGATTAGGAAAACATATAGATGTTGGGTATCAATTAATAACAGCAGTAGAATATGATTGGGTTCCTGGCAATTATTATCTAATGCGATTGAGAGTAGAAGGCAATCAATTAAAAGCTAAAGTTTGGGCAGATGGGGAAACAGAACCAACTGCCTGGACAATAGAAACAACAGATGATGATTGGACAGAAGGAATAGCAGGAGTAGGTAGTTTTAATAGTGAGGGCGACAGACTATATGATTTTGTAGGCATAGGCTGGTTAGGTAATCCTGCACCAAAGGAGGACTTTAAAAGATGATTATAACAATAAATGATTTTTTAGAAGTCCCAATATCAAGAGAGAATATTGAACCTGACCCTGTGTATTACTTAGATGAAATAAAAATGTTTGCAGGCAATACTAAATTAGTGCAAAGCAATAGAATTAAAAAACAAAGATGGAATATGACCACAGAAAGTTTAAAACCAGAGCAGGCATTTTCTGTGGCTTCTATTCTTGCTAATTTAGGTGACTATTGGAAGTTTAATGGTGATTACTTTAGTGCAAAAGGACAGGAAGCAACATTTGAAACTGCTGTAACTAGTCCTGCTGAACCTATCATTATAACAGGTGCTTTTGGTTCTTCTGTTAGATTAAATGATTATAATATGATATTAAGAGTATTTTTAGAATCTAATTACTTAGTTAGTTTTTATAGGCAGCAAACCAGTTTTGATGATAAGTTTTATCATTATGTTGTTGATGATTTTGATAGAGTTTGGATAGATGGTGTGCTGGCAGATGAAACAACTATAGAAAATCATGGAATTAGAGATTGGTTAACAGTTAAACCTTTAGATAATGCGATATATTTTACTAAAGAAGCAGCAGATATAGATGAGGTTTATGTTATGAGTGGTGTTATGTATGATGCAGACATATTAGACCCTGCTAATATATATCAAGCAGGAGAAATGCCGATAACAGGCTCAACAATCAAGGTAGCAGGTGATTTCCTTGATACAGAAGATCATATTATCTGTGAATGTAGAGTTGACCAAAACGAATATAGAGATATAGGAAAATCAATAGATGTCGAATTTACATTGGAGGAAGATATATTATGAGAAATTTAACAACAAGAGAAGCTGATTTACTCCAATCGTCAGAATATAGAGCACATTTTAGAGTTTATTTTGAAGATGCAGACGGTAATATGGAAGAAATAACTAATTATGAGGGAAGAAATTGGGTAGAGAGTATAGAGATAAGCACAGACATAGATGCAGAAGGCAAGTCATTCACTTTTAACATAAAAAGAAACAGAAACAAAAGATCATTTTCTCCTTTAATGAAGGGCAGTCCTTTTAATGTAGTTAATGAGTTGTATAAGCCTAAAATATTTATGGGTAGAAAGTTCTTAATAGAGATAGCTTTAACAGGGTTAAATGGAACCCCTGAACCTGAATGGTGGAAAGTGTTTGAAAGAGGTTATCTAAATAGAGTTCAATTTCATAGTGATCCTATGGTTATTCAGGGCAGTTGTGATTCTTCTGATTTATTAAGAGCATATATAAAAACAGAAAGACAGTATGGTTCAGAAACGGGACAACCAGTAGAAAATGCTATGCAACAAATATTAGATGATAATGGTAAATCAGAGTATGATCTAGTAGTGCCTACATCACCTAATTGGAACATTTACCCATATATACAAAGAAAAGAAAAAGTGTATGCTGCATTGAGAGAATTAGCCCATCAAATAGGTTGGGAAGTCAAACCTAGATTTAATAATGGCACAGGAGACATAGAATTAATGCTTTATGAGCCAGAAAGAGACCCTAATGATTTTGTTTGGTCATTCACTCCTGGTGATTATACAGATGTCAGAAGATTAGAGATGGGGATAGAAAACATAAGAAACTATGTGAGAGTTGTTTACAGTGATATTAATGTAGATGACGAAGATGGTAACCCAGGAAAAAGACAAGCAATAGAAAGATTTGATCAAGATTCAATAGATGCTTTTGGTGAAATATATATGGAGATCAGTGAATCGAGTGTTAGTAATATAAATACAGCAACAGAAGCTATTACATTAGCAGAGAATAGTTTACATGACCTTAAAGAACCAAAAGCAGATCAACAAATAGAGACAGGTTTTTTCTATCCTATCCAACTTAATGACTTTGTTGAGTTTCAACCGAATGGTGTTCATTTTGATAGAATACAAAAATTTGGGGTTGTTGGGTATAGGCACAATATTAAAATAGAAGAAGGTAAACTGAGGACAGTTTTAACTACTAAAGGCAGACCTAATATGTCAGAAACAGGTTTCCCTGTAGGTATGACAGCATCATGGTTAGAAAGAGAAGCATTACCTGCTATAGCAAAAATCAATAAAGAAACAACACCAATTCAACCACAAGATATAATAACACATTCCTCTATTAAAGGCATTACAGTGACTTGGGCAGCACAGGAAAATAGAGAAGTAGAAGGATATAATGTTTACTGTAGTAATACATCAGCTTTCACTGCTAATAATGATAGGAGAGTAGCGAGAGGGTCTATTAATCAATTCAATATTGCAGCATACTACAATGAGACCACAAAACAAATAGAAAATATGGTAGCAGGTGAAATCTACTATATTAAATTAAGAGGTTACAATGAAGATGGTCAATTAGGAGATGTTTCTATAGAGGTGTCAGAAACAGCAGGGCAGACAGGTGAAGCATCTATTGCTGATGGTAGCATAACTGAGCCTAAATTAGCAAACGGAGCAACAACAGAAGATAAGATAGGCACTGGTTCTGTAACAGAAGATAAGATAGGCACTGGTTCTGTAACAGAAACTAAGTTGGGAAATGCGTCTGTTTCCCAAAATAAGGTACAAGATAATGCTATTAATAGTAGTAAGACATTTGGTGCAACTGGCACATTTACAACCTCTGATGGGAAAACAATAACAGTTACAAATGGATTAATTACAGACATAACTTAATAGAGGAGGTGAGATTAACAGTGAGAGAGATAGAGAACTTGTTAACTCACTATGCAAATAGAATTGCCGAGCACCCTGTAGCAAAAACAATAGGGTCTGGGTTAGTTATTTTAGGAGATTATATGTTTGGTGGATTTGGTGAACCTTTACAAACACTAATATTATTAATGTTAATTGATTTAATTACAGGAATAGGTGCAGGGCTGACTAAAGAAAGAGAACTGAGAGAGCAGGGCATTTGCCCCAGTGCAGTAGTTACCAGCAGAACAATGAGAAATGGAATTTGGAAATTCATAGAATATTTAATAGCTGTTTTTATTGCTAATGTGATTAGCTTGCAATTTGGAGTTGGTTCAGTAAGAGCATTTGCAATAATGTGGCTATCGTTAACAGAACTTAAATCAATACATGAAAATTTTTATAAAATGGGGTTTGATATACCTTTAACTCAACAATTATTTGGGTGGAGTGATGATTATTTGGATAAACAGAATAAGCACAATAAGAAAAACAGGAAAGAAGAAGATAAAAAAAGATAATATAGGAGGGATAAAATGAAAATAAAAGATGTTAGAGATAAACTGCCTAAGAATGGTGAATACCCTAAAAGAAACATAGAGGACATAACCCACATAGACATACACCACTCAGCGAGCTTAACCAGCGATTACAGGGGTTTTGAAACAGTAGAGGGGTTTGCTAAGGGTCACATAAATAAAGGCTGGCAAGGACTGGGTTATCACTATGTGGTGCCACCTAAAGATGCCGTATTTAAAACAGGTTATGCAGGAGAGATGAGGTGGTCTGTGGGAGGAAACAACTCTTACACAATATCAATAATGGTTATTGGTAATTTTGATAAAGAAGAAATAAGCGAAGAACAATACCAAAAAGCGTTAAAGTTAGCCAGAGCATTAATGAAAGCATATAATGTGCCCAAAGAAAATGTTATGGGGCATAATGAGTACCCTAATCAAGCAACCCTCTGTCCTGGTATAGATATGGATAAGTTTAGAAGTGATCTATAATGAAACTAAAAGAAAAAGAAAGAGATGAATTGGTAGGGAGGGCACTTTCTTTTTTATCCAGAAAGTTCCTTCTATCCCTAATGGTTTTCATTGTATCCACAGTAATGGTATTAACTGATCAATTAGATGCTAATTATTGGTTAAGTGTTGTTGCAGCAGACTTAATACAATTTGGAGCAACTAACGCTGCATCTAAAAAATATAAGAATTAAGGGGGGATTACTATGATGGATTTATTAAAGACTTTTGGTATTCCTATTTTACTTGCTGTTCTTGCTTTTTTAGGATTGAAAGGAAGATCAGGGTTTTTAAATAATAAATCAGAGAAAAAAGAACAAGAAAAAGAAGATATACAAAAAGAAATAGAAAAGGAACAGCAAGAAGTAGAAGAAACACAAGAAAGAGTAGAACAGATAAAGCAGGAAGTAGCAGATAAAAGAAAAGAAACACAGAAAAAGGAAGAAATCGTAAAAGAGGAAAAAGAAAAAACTGATAACTTAGAGGAGGATGAAGATGAAAAAAGCAACCACGATATTAATTCTGCTCTTAATATTCTTAACGATACCATTGATAAGCGTAACAGCGAATGAAGTCATTAAAGAAGATTTAGGTCATTTTGTTTTAACAGATGATGGGCTGTTAGCAACTGAACCAGAGAACATAAAAGAGATAGCAAATGAAATGACTGATTTAAGAAATAAAGTAGATAATAAAAATGAATTAATCGCTGACCTAAGAGATCAAATAGAAAATGAGAGAGCAGCCTATGAAAATGTAATCAAGAGTAAAGATGAAGAAATAGATTTAATGACCTCACAGATAGAATTAAAAGATAAACAAATATCTGATCTTAATAGTATAATAAATAAAAAAGACGAACAATTAAATATCACAGAATATTTAGTTAAATTAGAAGAACAAAAATTAAATACATTAAAAATACAACAATGGACAGAAAGAATAGCAGTAATTGCTATTGTTGGATATATAATATTTGGTAACTAACCTCACTTTTAATTAAGTGGGGTCTTTTTTTTTATTGCCTTGACTTTTTTCTTGTGATGTGTTAAGATAATAGTTGAAGGAGGTTGAGGTGTATGTGTAAAGAAGAAATTGATTATATCTTAAAAGAAATCAAATGGGATAAAAAACCTGAAATGTTTGACATAAATGAATATTATGAGATTGTTAAACGATACCCTAATTTATTTAAAAGGAGTTGATTTTTGTTGCAACATGAATTTGAAGTAGATGAGTACATAGAAGGTGCAAAATATGATCCAAAAACTAAGCAATACACTCTAGCAATACACTTATATGGTCTGTATTGCTATGAGAAAGAAGTAGAGCAATACACTTCTTTTACTGATAAGAATATAAAACTAGATGAAGATATAGTGATCTATTTTGATTATGGTGAGGATTTAATAGAAAAGGTAAAAGAAATACCAGGAAGGAAGTGGGATAACACAGAAAAGAGATGGGAACTTAAACCTAGTCTTAGCAATATTCAGAATGTTGTTAAATTTGCTAGAGATAATGAATTTAATGTCCATAAAGAAGTATATGCTTTAAAAGATAAGTTAGAGAAGGAAGTAGAAAAGTCTAAAGCAATAGATTCTAATATAGAGATAGATGGTTTAAACTTAAAACTAAGACCTTTCCAGAAAGCAGGGGTTGACTATGCGATAAATAAAAAGAGAACTTTTATAGCAGACCAGGTTGGGCTGGGGAAAGATCAACCTTTAGATGCTAAACTACTGACACCTAATGGTTGGGTAACTATGGGGGAGATACAAGTAGGCGATTATGTGATAGGTAGTGATGGAAAACCTACAAAAGTAATAGGTGTTTACCCACAAGGGCTAAATGATGTATATGAAGTAATTTTTAATGATGGGAGTTCCACTGAATGTGGAAAACATCACCTTTGGAATGTTAACACTTCAGATAGAAATGCTCAAAACAGACCTTATCAAACTAAAGAGTTGATTGAGATTAAAGATGATTTATTTAAAAGTGATAATCAATCAAAAAGATTTATCCCATTAGTTGCTCCGATTGAAATGGAAAAGAAAGACCTGCCAATCGACCCCTATGTATTAGGTGTCTTATTAGGAGATGGGGAGCTATCAATAAAGTCAAGAGTTAAATTATCAAATACTAACCAACAATTGATAAATATATTTAAAAAAAGGTTACCCAAAGGCATTAAATTAAGACATGAACAAAAAGGTGAGTATAGTATCACAGACATGAAAAACCATAACAATAGGATTTTAGATTCCCTAAGAGAACTTAATTTACAAGGTTGCAAGTCTTATCAGAAATTTATACCAAAAATATACCTACAAGGCTCTATTAAACAAAGACAGGCATTATTACAAGGTTTATTAGACACAGATGGATATGCCTTTAAAGGGAGGAATCTTTTTTATAGTTCTTCTAAAAGAATGTGTAAACAAGTATTACAATTAATTCAATCGTTAGGGGGTGTTGGTAGATCTAAGGTGAAGAACAAGAAACCAAAATACACATATAAAGGAGAGGTGAGAATTGGGAGACCTGCATATCAAGTATCAGCTATTAAAGTTCCAAAAAGTATTTCTTTAAACAAGCTAACTAAAAATAAAAAAAGACTAGATGATAAAAGGTTTGAACCTAGCAGAGCAATGAAGGAGGTCAATTATATAGGTAAAAAGCAAACACAGTGCATTTCTGTAAATGCAGATGATGGTTTGTATGTTACAGATGATCACATAGTAACACACAACACTGTGCAGGCTATAGTGACAATTAATCAACTAAATGCTTACCCTGCTCTTATTATTTGTCCTGCTTTTTTGAAAATCAACTGGAAAGAAGAATATAAAAAGTGGTTAGAAGATGATAAAGAGATTGTAATAATAGATGGAACAAAAAATAAGAAGTTGCCTAAAGCTGATATTTATATTATTAACTATTATATTATTAAAGATAATCTTACATTATTAAAGAAACTTAATTTTAGCAGTTTGATATGTGATGAATCACATAATCTTAAAGGATACAAAAGTCAAAGGACTAAGGCAGTTAAGAAGTTAGTTAAAGCCTTAGATATACCAGTTAGACTGCTGCTATCTGCCACACCTATTAAAAATAAACCTAAAGAGTATATACCACAATTAGAGATACTTGATAGATTAGAAGATTTAGGCGGCTTTTGGAACTTCACAGGCAGATATTGTGATAGAAAGAAAACCAATTTTGGTATGGACATTAATGGTGCTAGTAATCTTGAAGAATTGAACCAGAGATTAAGAGAGGTTGGTTTCATAAGAAGAAAGAAATCACAGGTTTTAAAAGAATTACCTCCTGTTAATAGGTCTAGGGTTTGGATAGAGATAGACAACAGAAGCAGTTATGAAGAAGCAGAGAGGGATATATTTAACTGGTTAAAGAAGAATGAAGGGTTAAAGAAAGCACTTAAAGCAAGAGGGGCAGAGGTAATGGTTAAGATAGCAAAACTACGGAAACTCTCTGCACAGGGGAAAAAGAAAAATGCTTATAAATGGATAAATGAGTTCCTGGAAACAGGGGAAAAACTGATTTTATTTGCTCACCATATAGATATAACAGAAAGCATAGCTGCTGATTTTAACTGCTTAAAAATAACAGGTAACACAACTGATGAAGAAAAGGATCAAGCAGTTAAGCAGTTTCAAAATGACCCAAATAAAAAATTAATAGTTATCTCAATACAGGCAGGAAGTGAAGGAATAACACTAACAGAAGCACAGAGTGTAGCTTTTTTAGAGTTTGGTTGGACACCTGCTGAACATGATCAAGCAGAAGGTAGAGCTTATGGTAGATTAAATGATATTCATGGGTTAAATAGTTATTATTTAGTTGGTAAAGATACAATAGATGAGAGTATTTTGAATATTATAGATAATAAAAGAGAGATAGTAGATAAAGCAACAGATGGAGAAATAAACGAGGAAAATAAGGAAGGTATGTTACGAGAATCACTTAACTATCTTAAAAATAAGTATAATTAACTCTTGACAACTGTTGTTTAATTTGTTATATTGTTAAGTGAGGAGGTGAGAATATGAAAGATTTGATTAAAAAATATAATGAATATAATCAAAAAAAGAAGGATTATGACAAAAAGAGAAAAGAGATTGGGAAGGTTTTACAATCTGAAATGGAAGAAAAAGGTATTGATAAACAGGTGGAAGATAATGTTGAGGTTAAATTGATTACCCGACAGGGAAAGAAAAAAGTTGACGAAGATAAATTAATGGAAACCTTACAAGAACATAACATTGATGCAACCAAAACTGTGCCTGATTTAGACAGGTTAGAAGTTTTAATTGATGAGGGCAAAGTCCCAACAGCAGCATTAAGTGAGATTGCAGAATGTATTAGCGTATCAGAGTATAGTTATGTCCAGGCGAAAGAGTTAAATTAGGAGGAGAAAAATTGAAGATACTTGATAAGATCAAAGCATTTTTTGTTAAAGAAGAAGTTAAATATGAAAGACCAACACACCCAGCAGATACATTCTTGTTGCTAAAACAACAGATTAAAGAACACTTTGATTTAGATGCTGATATTGAGATATATGTCCATGCAGAACATAGAGATGATTGCTCAGAAGAAAAAAGAAATGAAGATTGGAAAATGGTTAATTTTGTAGAGGAGATGGCAGAATTATGGGGTTTAAAAATAGAGACAGGCACCACTCCTGCCATTAAAGCTAGCCTTGATTATAATAATGGAGTAGTCACTTTCCCTAATTATAGTGCTGATAATTATTTTGAATATAAATCTAAGGAGGAAGAATAAATGGAAATTAAAGAAATAGAACTAGGTAGAGGGGTTAGTTTTGAGATTAATAAACAGTGGCATAAATTAAATGCAAAGATCAAAGTTGAATTAGAAGAAGGAGAAAATGAAGATGAAGTAGTAGAAAAAACATGGGATAAAATAGACAACATTTTGTCCGAAAAATACTCTAAAATAACATCATCTTATGAAGGAATTGAAGATGAGTAAAAAGTGTGGTTAAGACCTACATACCAGTAAGGATAGAGGGTTTTGGTTAATTAAGGTGATTTAAAACTTAATTTAACCATTAATTAAAGATATAACCCTCTATCATTACTGTCATACAGGCGATAACGGGGGATTCGTTAAATCATTTTACGAATCATTTATGTTTTTATATCAATTTAAGGCGCACCCCCTCTCATAAGCACTGTTATGACAGGGATAAGAGGTCATTCGTTAAATCATTTTACGAATCATTTCAAAAGATAAAGATTAATAGCCTTTTTTAACAGATTTAAAGAATTTTTTAATTTATAATCGTTGATATGACAGGGATAAGAGGTCATTCGTTAAATCATTTTACGAATCAACCCCCCTTAAAAGTGGAGTTAAGCCTATCATTCTATGGGTTAATGGAGAATTGGTCAACCTTTATTGTAGTATATATAATATTATTCTTGTTATTAAGTAATATAAGTAATAAAGATAAAACTAAATAAAGGTTAAAACTAAATATAGTTAAAAAAGAAAAAAAAGAACATAAAAAAGAAAAATAAATTTTGCTGAGAAGGAGGGCAGAATTGATTAATGTAAATACAACAGATTTCCAAAAACTATTAGATAAATTTGAAGGAGATTTTAACAACTTATATTTATTAAATTATTTAATTAGTCTTAATCAAAAAAGCATTACTACAAATTATCAAAAAATAAAAGAGAGATTAAACATGAGTATTTATAAACAGAAAAAGTCATTAGACTATCTTAAAGAGAGAAATATGATTAATTATTCTAAAAAAGGGCAGACCAAAGATAAAAGAATAATAATCACTCTTAATATGAAAAATGAAGATGTTAGATATTTAAAGGAGGTTAACAGTATGAAAAAACAAACTCTGCTGCCTTTCTTAGGTCAACCAGATAAAACAGATGAATTATCAAAACACCCAGTAATGATGTATCCCTTTAAGATCAATGGGAACAACCCTCAAACAATTTTAGATTATAGCATGCAGAAGTTTTTGCAAGCTAAGTTTGAGTTAATTGATTGGGATAAGGTGACTAATAGAGATTTAGCAGGAGTGTTTATGCAGATTGGGCAACACCACAGAGATTTGAGATTATATGAACTAAAGAAAATAAATTGGGCAGGGACAGTGATTAACAAGATGATGAACAGCAGAGATTGCTTAAAAAAGAAAGACTTCCTAGTTATAGCAAGGAAGTTCATTAATACATATGAGCAGGAATATATGAACGGATCAGGATTAAATTGGGGATTTATCCATAAACATATAACTTTTAGAGATAAAATCCTTGACAAGATAGAAAAAGAATTATATACTAAGAGCAGTAGTGAACAAGCAGCAGAGATGCCAGATTTCTTTTAGAAGGCTTTTAATCAGTCAGTAAGAGGTTTTATTCTTAAGGGTATAGTTTTATGCCTTGAACCAAATAAAACTAAATCTAGGTGGTGTTGAAGCCCCACAGATTGAAATTAGGGGGCAATTAAAAGTGTTATTTGCAAAGTTCAGTAAACAATCAGCATAATTACTTTAATTGATAGATTGTAAAACGCTCTCACAGACACAAGTAGAGGAGCAAAACACAAAAAGGTATAAAACTACTAGGAACTAAATGAAACCTGCTTATGGTACCCTAATGGAGCTTACAGAGGAATTTAGAGGTAATCAAAAGGGGTTATTTACATAGATTAGAAAAAGGAGGGGTAAGTTTGGAATGTTGGGCAGAGGATTATTGTAAGCAACATAATACAGAATATTGTAATGAATATTGCATAGGATATAATCAACTTAAATTTTTATATCGAGTTAGCAATATCCCAAAGAAGTATCAGAAAGTCCACAATTTACAACTAACAGAGGTGGATAGTGATAAGCAAAGTTTTTTAGAATCTTTTAGAGATAATATAGTTGAAAATGTAGAAAAAGGAAAAGGGTTAATACTGCTATCACCAGTTAGGGGTAATGGCAAGACTACATGGGCATGTATAATGCTTAACGCTTATATTAAGGCAGTTGCCTTAGATAATGATATGAGTGTTAGGGTTAAATTCATATCAGTCCCAGAATTAATGCAGAGTTTGAAAGATGATTTTAATAGAGAAGAAAAAGAGATGGAGAAATTCAAAAAGCATATTAAACAAGCAGATTTAGTAGTTTGGGATGATATAGGTGCAGAAAACCCTTCAAATTGGGCTAAAGAAGTCCTCTATAATTATATTAACTATCGGATTAGTAATAATCTTTCTCAAATATATACTAGCAATAAATCAAAAGAAGATTTAGAAAGAGTGTTAGGGGAAAGAATATTTAGTAGAATGTTAGGGCAGTGTCAGGGTTTGATCCTAAAAGGTGATGACCATAGGAGAGGTGGTAGGTAGTGGTAGAACTTCAAGTCTTGAATAAAATATTATATGAGAGAAGTTTATCAATTTTAAGACAGAACGATATAACAGATGATTATTTTATGGTATATAAAGAAGAATATAATTTTATTAAGGAACACTATAAAAAATATGGTAATATCCCAGATAAAACAACTATATTGGACAAATTCCAAGACTTTGATATGCTAGAGATAGAGGAAAGCAATAGATATTTAATTGAGCAGCTAAAAGAACAATATTTATTCAGTCAAATGTCTCCTTTTATCAGACAGTTAGCAAAGAAAACTGAGGAAGATAGTAATGAAGCGTTTGAATACTTAAAAACAAAAATGGATGAATTTAACAAGATACATAATAATTATAAAGAAGGTGTAGATTTAGTTAAATCAGCACCAGAGAGATTGGATAAATTCAGAAAAAGAGCAGAACAGGAAGATATGCAAGGCATAAGCACAGGCATAGAAGAATTAGATGATATATTAGGTGGTTGGAACAGTGAAGGTGATTTCACAAGTATCATAGCAAGAACTTCTAAGGGTAAGACCTGGTTATTAATGTTCTTCTTAGTGCAGGCATGGAAACAGGGAAAGAGCGTGCTGCTGTATGAAGGAGAGATGCCTTTAGATGTAATGAGTTATAGGTTTGATACTTTAAATAAACATTTTAGTAATACAGATTTAATGCGAGGAAATAAAATAATAGAAAAAGATTATGAGGAATATATTGATGATCTAAAAAACGGGGAAGTTCCTTTTATTATAATTAAACCTAGAGATATACAGGGCAGATTAACAGTAAGCAAAATAGAGGGATTAATAGAAAAATATAATCCTGATATTGTAGGCATTGATCAGATAAGTTTAATCCATGATGAATTAGGTGGCGCACAGAGAACAGTTAGGTATGAGAATATAACCTCTGAATTATATCAGTTAGCAGAGAAATATGCAGTGCCTATTTTAACCCCACATCAAGCAAATAGAGATGCAGACCAGGAAGAAACAGTAGAAGCGATAGATGAAATAGAAGTACCTAAGATTAGTGAGATATATGGTGCAGATGCTATTGCTCATAACTGTAGAAGGGTTATAACATTCAATAAAATTGATAAAATGATGAAGTTGTGTGTTAAGAAAAACAACTTTGGTAAAGCTGACATAGACCTGTTATTTATTTGGGATATGGATAAAGGAATAATTAATCCTTATTTACAGGTGGATAATTCAGACGGGGAAAAGAAAACACAGAGGATAGATAGAGAAGGAGTTGATTTATTTTGATAGAAGTAGCAGGAGTGCCTATATTCGCAGAAATAGAAGATATAGTTAAGGCATTACAGCAGGAAGATCATACAATAAAATCAAAAGAAACTAATCATAGTATAATGATAACCTGTCCTAGTCCTAACCATAATGATTCTACTCCTAGCTGTGGAATCTGTTATGAAACTCATACTAATTATAAGGGAGACACAGTTTTAGCAGGAACAGTTAATTGTTTTGGCTGCGATTATTCTGGAAGTATCATAGATGTGGTGAGCGATGTTCTGAATATCACATACCCACAAGCAATAAAATGGATAGTTTCTAATTTTGTAACAGGAGAATATAACCAGAGGAAAATAGAAATAGATATTAACAGAAATAGAAATGAGATAAAAGAGTTTGATTATGACCCGACTGAATTTTCAGACTATCATGATTACATGGAAGAAAGAGGAATAACGAGAGAGATGGCAGAATTGTTTCAGGTTAGTTATGATCTAAAGACAAATTCATTAGTCTTTCCAGTATTTAGTAGAGATTTTGAAGTTGTTGGTTACCAGAAAAAAGGGATAGATAGTAGATGGAATGATACACAGGGAAATACCAATACTTTATATGGTAAACATTTATTAGAAAAAAATAACGAATTATGGTTGACAGAAGGAGCGATAGATGCTATAATAGTATATAGAAGTGGAAAAGATGTTGTTGCAACATTGGGGTCATTAAGTGGAGAACAGATAGAGGAAATAAAAAGATTAAACTACAGAGTAATAGTTTGTGCTTTTGATAATGATAAGGCAGGTGACATTTATTCTAAAAAGATAGCAGCAGAGTTTAAAAATAGTTTAGTCAAAAGGGCATTTTTTACAAATGGGGATGATCCAGGAGATACACCAAATATTGATGATTTTGAGTATGAGTTAAAATATATGACATAAGGAGGAAGGGTTATGCAAGCTCCTATTAAAATAAGTACAGAAGAATTGCAGGCTTATATAGAGGGGCATAATGTGACGGCATGGTTATTTTCTAGTGGTAAAGGTCTTGATAAAATAGATGAAAAGTATTACGATCTAGCAAATAATATTGTAGATGTTGATGTGTCTGAAATTATGTATATTAGAGATAATGGGAGAGTTGTTTTAGAGGGTCAAATATCTAAAGATAGAAGAAATGATAGCACTAAAACTGAAACGATCGAGACACTTATTAACTATTTAAATAATTTATAATACAAAATTAATGATAATTAAGAATGGAGGGGAGGGTAAATTTGAGAGATACATATAATGCTTTAAAACAAACTGCTGAGTTATTAGAGACAGAAAATGTAGATAAGATGGTATTACTCTATCAAGATAACAACAAACGGGATATGATTTTAGCGAAAATGTATTGTGATAACATAGGGTATTTAGTTAATAGAAGTTCTAAATATATATCAATAGATGATGAGGATAAATCAAGTTTTGCTTTAGAATCAATTCATAAAGCCCTCCTCAACTATGATGTAGAAAGAAATGCTAAACTAATCTCACTTATTGGTCTTTATTTTGAGAGAAAGTTAAAGAATAAAATAAAAAGGCAGAGTAGGCAAAAAAGAAAAATTGATAAAGAAGCAGTTAGTTTAGATGAAGAATTTAGTTCTGATGGGGCTTCTAATTATGGTGCAGACAGAGATATGTCTTTTAAAAATATGTGTACTAAGGACAACTCAATTATACAAAACACATCAGATTCATTGAAAAATTTTAGTGATAGTTTTTTGAAAATGAGGATAAATGAATCCAACTTTTTAACTGAAAAGCAAAAGATGTTGTGTAACCTATTATTAGATAAAGGAGGTGATTATCAAAATATAGCAGATAAACTTAACATATCTCAAAAAATGCTGGTTAAGAGAATAAATAGTCTAAAAAAAGTTAATTTGTTAGAAATAATTAGTTAAAAACACTTTACTTTTTTGTTTAGTTGTTGTATATTAATAGTAGCCCTCAAAAAAGGGAATCAAAAAATAGGAGGAATTAAAAAATGAAAGCAAAAGATTTTATGAATCAGTTCGAGGAGTATTCAAGCACAGGTGGAGGAGCAGACTATTTTCATTTAGCAGATGATGGTGATGGAGCATGGGTAAGATTTTTATACACAGATATTGAGGATTTCAGCGAGAATGGGTGGCAAGTTGTTCATGAGATTGAGATTGGGGGTAAAACAAGAAAAGTTGCCTGTTTAACCCCAGAAGGCAAAGAGTGCCCATTGTGTCAAGCTGGTAGCAGCAATAAACCAAGAGGGTTTATCCAGTTAATTGACTATTCAGATGGTAAAGAATTAAAAGTTTGGGAAAGAGGGAGACAGTTTATTGGTAAATTTGTGAGTTACCTGGAAGAATATAATCCTCTCTTTAGTCAATATATCAAGGTTAAAAGAGCAGGGAAGAAAGGGGACACCAACACTACATATAATTTATTCCCTATGTCAGAAGCCCAGGCAAAAGAAGAAGGTAAGTTTATGGAGGATACAGAGAAGAATAGAGAGAAGATTAAAGAGAAAAGAACAGAATTAGCAGGAGCAGAGAAAGCTAATTTAATTATTAAAAGAGATAAAGCAGATTTAGAGAAAATGGTAGCAGGAACATTCAATTTTGATCAGACATCTTCAAGTTCTTCTGGAAATAGTCAGAAGTCTAAGAAATCAGATAACCCTGCTGACTTTTTCTAAAATAGTTTAAATAGGGAGAGTGTAAAAACTCTCCCGATATTTTCATTTGAGAGGAGGAAAGATATGCAAAACTCACTGTTTAGTGGGGTAAGAGAGAAGAATAAAGAGTTAGTTAATAAATTAAAAAACAGAAAAAAAGCAACAAAGCAGGTAAGTAAGAATAAACTAAAAGCACAGCTTAATAATATAGAAAAAAGAGTACATGAAAATTTCACAGAAGAAGAAAAACAAAAAATAGAAGTAATAACAGACCAAAATAAATTATATAAATTCTTTACTAAAGATGAATTATATGCAGTAGATACAGAGAGTGATGTAGTAGGATCAAACCCAGACCCTATGCTAGATACATTAGTAGGATTAAGTGGGTATTCAAAAAATAATAATGGGATATATGTTCCTATTAAACATAAAAAGACAAACCTGATTACTTTTAATTATAAATATGATTATGATAAGCAGTTAACATATAAACAAGTTTCAGAGGTGTTTAGAGAGATAGATAAAAAGTTTATTTTTCATAATAGTGTTTATGATATAAGAGTGTTTATTAATGCTTTAGGTCAGTTCGACAAAAATTCAACAGGGTGGGAAACATATATAGCAAGTACATATCTAAATGAAAATGAAAAACATAGTCTTAAATACTTATATGATAGGTATGTGTTAGGTAAATCAGAGCAGGAATCAATGAGCTTTAAAGACTTATTTAAAGATATAAATATCAGTCTTGTTCCTATTTATCTTGCTAGTTTATATGGTGCTAAAGATGCTATAATGACTTATGAGTTATATGAGTTCCAGAGAGAGTATTTACACCCAGAGGGCGAATATATAGATCAGACAGGATTAAAAGAAGCAGGCAAATTCTATTTGAATTGGGAAATTCCTACAATAAAAGCAGTAATAAATATGGAAGAAAGAGGGTTTGATTTTGATAGTGAATATGCTAATGAATTAAGCAAAAAATACACAGACAAAATAAATAAAATAGAAAAAGAGATACATGATTTCTTAGATTCTTTAGATTATAGTCATTTATCAGACAAAAAGAAAAGTAAATTAGGAGACCCTATAAATTTAAATAGCCCAGTGCAATTAGCAATAGTAATATATGATGTGTTACATTTAGAGTATGAGGAGAGAACCACTGCTGCTGATGCCCTAAAACACTTTAGAGATGAAGCAAAAGATGAAAATATTAGATTATTTTTTGATAATATGTTAAAAGAGAGGAAAATAGGAAAACTTTTATCAACTTATATAGATAAACTACCAGAGGTAGTTAAAAGTGATGGAAAAATACATACTAGGTTAAATCAAGTAGGGGCAAAGACAGGCAGATTTTCAAGCAGCGAACCTAATTGTTATGATGATAAAACAGAGATATTGACAGATAGTGGTTGGAAGTTGTTTAAGAACTTAGACAAAACAGAAAAAGTAGCACAGTGGGAAGAAAATGGAGAGATAGAATTTGTGAAGCCTTTAGATTACATATCGTATCATTTTAAAGGGGATATGTATAAGTTTGATTATCAGGGTGTTGATTTATTAGTAACCCCAGATCATAGAATGTTATCTAAAACTAGAGCAGGAAGATTAGTTACTGAAACTGCCGAAGAATTTTATGATAAATTTAAAAGACTTCCTAGAACAATAGATAGAAAAGCAATTAGAGGGGGGATAAAGAAAGAAGGCAGGACATTAACTAAAGAAGAAAAACTATCTTTAGAAAAAGCAATAGCTGTTCAAGCTGATGGTTATGTTCAAGAAGGCATAAATAGAATCAAAATAGAGGTTAAATCGAAAAGAAAAGTTGCTAGACTGAAAGTTTTATTTGACAATGTAAAGCGTAAAGGGCAGAGTGATAAATTTTATATTAATCTGTATAAAGAAGAAGATGAGTATTTAAAAGAGTGGTTAGATTTAAGTGTTGATTCTAAAACTAAAGTGTTTAAGGATCGAGAAATTTTGAATTTAGACTATGAAGCAAGAAAATGGTTTTTAGAGTGCATACATAGATGGGGTGGTGATTATACTAGAGGAGCAACTTTTTTACAGAGGAATGACAGAAAAAGAGCAGTTGATTTAGTTCAATCAGTGGCACTTATGACAGGGTATAGTACCTCCTGGTATGACAAAGATGATAAGCATACTGTTGTTAATTTACATAAAGGAACTGATAGATACTTCTCTACAACAGAGATTAATAAAGTTCCATATGATGGTCAAGTATATTGTGTTACTGTTCCTTCTGAAAAGATAGTTGTTAGAAGGAATAATCAAGCAACTGTTTCATATAACTGTCAGAACATCCCGAGCGACAATCACGAGATAAGACAGATGTTTAAAGCAGACGAAGGCAAAGTTTTAATATCCACAGATTACAGCCAGCAAGAACCAAGAATCCTGTCTTATGTGTCTGGTGATGAACATATGATAGAAGCATATAATAATGGTAAAGACTTATATGCTATAATTGCAAGTATGATATTTGATGTTCCATATGAAACATGTACTAAAGAGCAGGAAAATGAAGAATACAGGGATTATTGCAAAAGCCTACTTTTAGGAGTTCTGTATGGCATGGGTATCCCAACAGTAGCAGAAATGATGGGTAAGACACCAAAAGAAGCACAGAAAATACTAGATGCTTTCTTTGATAGATTCCCAAAAGTTAAGGATACAATAGAAAAGACAAGGATATTCTGTAAGAAAAACAATTATGTTAAAACCATTTATGGCAGAAAAAGAAGATTACCAGATATTAACCTCCCAGAGTATGAGGTTAAGTGTGATGACCCCAAAAAGAGAAAAGAGTATAGAAAGAAATTAGAAAAGGCAAGATACTGGAAACAAAAACAGAGAATAAAACAGCAAGCAAAACAAGATGGGGTTAAGATAAAAGATAATACAGGGTTTATAGCAGAAGCAGAAAGGCAGACAATAAATAGTGTTATTCAGGGATCAGCAAGTGATATGACTAAAAAAGCAATAGTTTTAATTGATAATGATGATTACTTAGCTGAATTAGGTTATGAACTATTATTACCAGTGCATGATGAAGTAATAGGGCAGATAGAGAATGACTTAGAAAAGATAGAAAAGGCGAAAAAGAGAGTAGAAGAATTAATGTTAAAAGCAGGAGACCCTGTAACTGTAACAATGTCAGTTGATCATGAAGTAAGTAAGAAGTGGTATGGTGAATTAATCAAATAGGAGGATTAGAGATGAAAATAAATGTTAAAGAGTTAAAAAATGCTCTAAGTAAGGTTAATAAGTTAATAGATAGTAATAAGATAATGGAAATATGTAAGTATGTTGAATTATTAGTTAGTGAAGGCACATTAATTATAACTGTTACTGATAAGACTTATACCATAACTTCCAGAGTGGAGGTGGATACAGAAGAAAAGCTGTCAAAAGTAGTAGAAGGGTCTAAATTGGTTAAATTAATTAAAAGTCTAAATTCAGAGTTTGTTGAGTTTAACTTTAAGGATAAATACTTAGAGATAAAATCAAATGGTAAATATAAATTAGATTATTACAATGATGAGTTTCCTAGTTATGAGATAGAGCCACAGGAGGTAATGGAAGTAGATGCAGCAGTGTTGCAGGAGATAGTGGCAAAACATAAAGGAACACCTTCTACTGACCTAGAAGTTCCTGTATTAACAGGTTATTATATAGGGGAAGAAGTATTGACCCTAGATGGAACAAAAATGGCAATAACAAAAGATAAGTTACTGAGTAGTGAGTTATTGATACCTGCTGATTTAATGGAAATGGTTAATCTGTTTGAGGAAGAAGATTTAAAGATAATGGTTGATGATAATAAGTTATTATTTGATTCTGATAGTTTGACTATTTTTGGAAGTCAGTTATATGGTATAGGGGATTTCCCAGATTTATCAACATATAAAGATGCTTCTTATGAAAATCATGCTGACATAGAGACTGCTGCTTTGAAAGAAGTCTTAAATAGGATAGAGATATTTACAGACCCAATGGGTAATAAGGGTCTCCACCTGGAATCTGATGGGGAGAAGTTATTACTATCTGATCTTAAAGGTAAATCAAAAGAAGAATTAGAAGTAGAAGGAGAAGGCTCATTTGCTTGTAATTTAGTTATTGATGATTTAATCCTTTTTGTTAAGAACACAACTTCTGATACTGCGAGATTGATGTGTGATGGAGAAAACTTAGCTTTTTGTTTAAAAGATAATGAAACAGAATACTTTACAGGTAAGTTAGTGGACTAAGGAGGAGAGATAAATGTTAGAATTAGATATGATTAAAACAGATAAAGGAATTTTTCTTACAGACAACCCCCGTAGTTATAAGAGCAGCAGACTGCTCGATTTAAAAGTTAATGGGGTTAAACCAGAAGAAACATACTCTAAGGGCTGGTATTATGTGGATATAGATGAGGTTGAAAAGATAGAGAAAAAAGGCAGTCGAGAAAAGATAAATGTTAGATATGAATTAAATGATCCAGAATTAGAATCAGAGAAACTTCCTCTAGTTATGTCAGAAGAAGATTTTGATAATGAAGCAAGTTATGCAAGTTTATACAATTATGAATACGATTTAGCAGAACAAAAATGGGGAGAAATAGAATATGAGATAAACACATTATTTGAAGTAGAAGATTATTACTTTAGACCTAAAGCAAAATACACAGGGGAATCAAAAGTCAGTTTTTCTACTAAGGATGTGGAGATAAATAATGCCAACTTCAAACATCAGGGTTTAGATAAGATGTTAATTCCAGAGTTAATGTTGCACAATTATCCTTGCAAAATAGCATCTAAAGACCTCTACAACATATTAAGAAAGTTTATTAAAGAAAACATAGACCATAGATATGCTAAGATAACTAGTGATTATAACTTCTGTTTTACTGTCAAGAAAAGAAGATATGATAAAGATGCTTTTGATTTAGTTACAGAATTGGAATCCGATATTTTAAGAGATCGTAGAATATCTTCCAATACTGAAACCACCATTTTTGAAATGACAAGTGAGGAAGAAAATCATAAAAGGCATCCTATTTTGCCTTCAATCAAAGCAAATAGTGAAAAAGAGTTGATAGAAAAAATAGATAACTATTTAGAGAGAGTGATTACTCATATTAACGAGCCTTTAGTAGAGTGCAGTCATTGTGATGGTAGAGGATATGTTAATGTTCAGGAGAAGTTTGATCTTAGGGAGGGTAAATAGTGTCTTTGAAAAATTACACAATAGATGAGTTACACATAGCAAAAGGAGCAATATCTGATAATATCTATGCAGGATTTTTAGATACCACTGAATCACATTTTATGAAGAAGAAAGATATTACTGGTGAGTTTATGAAGGCAGTAGTGGATAAGTTTGCAGGTTATGAAGAAGTTTTTACTTTAGATGGCAAGAAATACAGACTTAAATTAACAGAAATAGAGGGGGAAGAATAAATGGGTTTAGATACTTTAGTTAAAAAACTAAACACAAGAAGTAAAGAGATAACAGATGGTGAATACTTAATTAACATATTAGATGAAGCCTTAACCAAAAGGAATAATGAGAATTTAAGGAAACCTTCTCAGTATTACTCCCCTTCTTCAATAGGGGGCTGCCCTAGACAGTTATTCTATAAAAGAGCGGGGGCAGAGATAGATAAAACACAGAACATAGAACCTAAGAATATTCTAAAAGGGGAAACAGGAACAGATAGACATGAGAGGATACAGCAGCTATTAATTTATATTAATGATAAATTAGATTATAGATTCGAATGGGTAGATGTTAGAGAATTTATTAAGGATAATGAGTTAGATTATTTAGATGTTATCTCATATGATGGATTAGAAGCATTGATAGTAGATACCAGGTATAATATTAGATTCAGAGTAGATGGGATAATTAAGATCAAAGATAAATTTTATCTATTAGAGATAAAGACAGATGATACTTTTAGGTGGCAAAATAGAACAAGTATCTCACCATATCATGTAATGCAGGGTATAAGTTATTCTCTTAGTTTTGGGATAGATAGAGTTATGTATCTGTATGAGGAACGAAACAACTATCAGAAGAAAGCCATCAAAGTAATTGAATCGGAAAAAGATAAAGAAAAAGTAATTAATAAAATAAATAAAGTTGAGCAGCACATAGAAGAAGAAACACTACCAGAGAAGGATTTAAAAAGCTGTAGATTCTGTATGTATAAGACTATCTGTAAAAAAGACCACAACCCACTTAAAGGAGGTCAAAGTGAACTTATTTGAAAGTGATATAAGTAAAAGTATGAAAGACCTTAAAAGTTGGGGATTAAGAATCCCCGACAGTGCTTATGGTAAAGTTAATTCTGATGCTGATTTCCTTGCTTTAAGTGAAGGCACTATGTATGGGATAGAGTGTAAAATGAATACAAGTGGTGGGAAAAGTTTCAATTTTAATTGTGTGAGTGAAAGCCAAATAGAGGGATTAACAGAGATAGTTAGAGAAGGTGGTCAGGGTTATATAATATTTAATTTCAGATGGATGGGGTCAGGAAACACAAAAGGAAAAGTTTTTGCTATAACAATTTTAGAATATTTATATTTAAGATATGCTTTCCCAAATGCAGAAAAATTCATAGAAGAATATCCAAATAATGATAAATCAATTCCTTTAGAATACTTCCAGAAAGAAACTTTAGAAGTACCTAAACTACCACTTGAACAAGGGGGATACGGCTGGGATTTAAGAGTATTATTTGAAAGGGGTAGAAGATGATAAAAGAAGATAAAGTTAAACAACTATTGAATGATTTAAATGTTAATTCAAACAGAGTTAATCGTTTAGTTGGGGGCATTATAGGGGATTACATAGAAGATTTAGATAATTACTTAGAAGAAATAAGAGAAAAGGTAAAAAAAGGTGAATTATCAGAACAAGAATTGGAACTGATTACAATAAGACTTCCCACTTATATTTATTTTGCTAATGAGAGATTAGAGCATTTGGGTGTTGAGGGGGATGTGGCAGGTAGTATGAAGAATGAAGCCTATGATGAGAAGATATTAAAGGTAGAGGGCACAATTCCAGAAAAGGAATCACAGGCAAGTTTAGCCACTTTAGAAGAAGATATAATTGAGAAAGCATATAAGAGAGCATATAAGAAGTTAAAGTCAAAAATAGAAAAAGCAGAAAATGTATATACAGGAGTAAAGAAGATAGTGGATAAAAGAAAAGCAGAGATAACCTTTAATCACAGCACAAGCACAGTAGGGCAAAGTGGTGATCAGAATGAGTAAACTAGATGATGCTATAAGAAATATAAATAGAGGTAAAGACAGACCACTTATTAAAGAAAATATGGATTATGAAGGAATAGATAAAATACCATTCCCCTCACCAAAGATTAACTGGCAATTATATGGGGGACTGCCACTAAAAAGAATAACAGAGATAGCAGGGTCAGATGGTAGTGGTAAGACAACAACAGCATTAGGTTTTTGTGGGGAAGCACAGAAAATGTTCCCAGATAAAAGAGCATTATACATAGATGCAGAGCACACTCTTGATTTAAAATGGGCAGGGAAATTAGGGGTGAATGCAGAAAATCTAATAGTGATGGCACCAGAAGTAGAGACAGCAGAAGAAGTATTAGATTATATAATAGAATTAGTGTCCACAGGAGGATTATCAGTAGTAGTATTAGATAGTTTGCCTTCTTTGCTGCCTGCTTCTAAACTAAATGAGAGTGTAGGTAAAAAGACATATGGTGGAATAAGCCTTCCAATGACAGAGTTTTGTAAGCAAATAATAAGATTACTTATTAAATATAATACCAGTTTATTTATTATCAACCAGGTTAGAGAGGACATAGATAATCCCTTCAATAACTTTAGAACACCAGGAGGGAGAGCACTAAAACATTATTCAGCTTTGAGAATATTCTCTAAAAAAGGGAGTTTATTAGATGAGGATTATAAGAAAATATCGAGAAATGCAGATAGACCAGTAGGGCAGTTAGTAGAATTAAAAATAGTTAAGACTAAGGTCAGTAAACCAAATAGAGCCTTTGCTAGTTACACCCTCAATTATATGGAAGGAATAGATATATTTGAGGATACAATAGAAACAGCAGTGGAAGAAAAGATCATAGCAAAAGCAGGTGCCTGGTATAAACTTTTTGATAATGACACAGGAGAATTATTATATGATGAAGATGGAGAGAAAATGCAGTTTCAAGGTAAATTAGCACTGAAAGAGAAATTACAGGAAGATCAAGAACTATATAAAGAGATAAGAGATAAGGTTAATGAGAAGGTGAGTAAACTTTAGGAGGTTAAACATGGGGGTGAGGTTATTAAGTTTATTTAGTGGTATAGGGGCATTTGAGAAGGCACTTTCAAACATAGATGTGGCTTATGACTTAGTTGGGTATTCAGAGATAGATAAATACCCTTC